>Ga0302296_1000357_pt1 | contig 38866 bp, 55 predicted proteins | sample III_Fen_N3_1_FD_194546 | JGI IMG/M metagenome (GOLD analysis project Ga0302296, IMG submission 194546) | Peat permafrost microbial communities from Stordalen Mire near Abisko, Sweden - III_Fen_N3_1 | ecosystem: Environmental > Terrestrial > Soil > Wetlands > Permafrost | place: Sweden: Abisko... | reverse complement strand
CCCAGTCTATAGAAAGCCTTACTTTTATACAGCAAATAGCCAACGACCTACAGTTTCTGGATGTAGCAAAAGGAAAAAATATCATTGTAGACAAGGATTCAACTAATGTTAGCTTTGAGAGTGATCCTGAGGGGCAAAGAACCAAAAGCGAACAAACAAACGCGAACGGTTACACCTAACTGACAGTAAAACAAAACGATGAATGTAAATAGACTAAAACGAGTGGAAATAAAATGAATGACAATGGCTGCATTATCATGTAAAATGAGCGTAGAAGCCGCGAAAACCGCGAAGTGCCCGTGAACAATGGGATACAATGAATGCACAAAGGATTTAATTATACAAGGATTTACTTCGGTAAGTCCTTTTTTTATGCGATTATGTAACCGAATAGATTCAGAATGTAACCGCGGTGGTTACATTATTGTAACCGTAAAATGTAACCGCGGTTACTAGGTTAAAAAACACAAAAGGCGAAACTTTAACGCTTCGCCTTTGGCTACGGATAACCACACCCGTATTAAATACACCGATACAAAGATATTGAATTATTCTAATTTAACGTCGACTAGAGTCCAATTTTCTTGTTTATTTGAGTCAATATTCCATTTAAACTTCACATAGTAGTTATTTCTTATCATTACTCCGAATGAATTCTGAGCGTCGACTGCTCCTTTTACTACTATAGTACTATCCGGCATAATCCAACAACGTTTTGTATCTTCTATAAATTCAGCCGTGGAAGGCGCTTTTAAAATTAGTTTTACGGCTCTTTCCGCTCTGAATTTTGCAGTTACTTCTAAGTTTACAGAGTCTATTCCGGTATTTGCTGAACCCGAACTTATGCAGGTACCTACGCATGTAGATAGTAATAATGTAACCGTAATGAAAAAGAATATAACTGCAAACTTATTGAACTTCGGTAGTTCTTTGAATTTTACCTTCTTTCTGTCTTCTTTACTTAAGCTATTATACTCTTCTGTAGTCATAAATTATGAGTTTGGACGTATGGTATTGAAGCGAACACTAGCCTTGATCTGTGCCAGGGCTCTGACGTTGCTTACAGGAATGTCTTTTGGTGAGTGGTGTTGGTTCTGACTGACTAGTTTAATGCAACCGTCGATATCTGATTTCTGAATGTATTTGATGACGATATACTCTTCGCCTTCGAGATCGTAGGATAATAAATACATCTCTCCCCAAAAAATACTATTTATAATGTCGTGTATTTGTCGATAAACAACAATGTCTCCTGATTTTATAAGCGGATACATACTATCTCCAACTGCATATAGACCACCATCAACCTTTCCTAGGTTTGGAAGTGATATGTAATCAACCGGTACAAACGAATTTGGAGACTGGAATAGTGATACAAGTCCGGCGGCTGCTTTGAGGTTGTAGATGGGTATTACTTGTTTTTCGAGAGTCTTATAGGTTGATGATTTATCATTCAAAACTAGGATGTCACTCTTTTCTACTTCATGTGTTGACTTCTTGTCGAACATTGTTCCTTTTCCTAATATGAACCAATCGAAACTTATTTCGAGTTTCTCGCAAACTTTGTAGATAAAATCGAACTTGGGCATCTTACCACCCCTGTAATTACGGATATTAGCCTCACTTGTGCCTACAAGCTCAGCAAACTTAGTGTTTTTGCCTTCAGCAAAATGTACCACTAAGTCACTTATTCTTTGAGAAATATCCGTTACTACATCCATATTCGCAATTTATTTCGATTTTAAAACGAAATTAGTTTCGCTTTATCTTGTTTTATTCGAAACTTATTTCGATATTTGCACCGATTTACAACACAAAAGTACATAAAAATATGAATCTGCAAGAATTACAACAAAAAAAACAGCACGGAGACACATTGCGAATAATGCAAATTGCTAATAAAATAGCTGTTGAACGGGGACATAAAGAGTATTCTGAAACGATTGTACGCCAACAATTAAATGGTACACGTACTCTGAAACCGATAGTGGAAGAGGCTGCAAGTAAATATTATGATTTAGTTCAATAACCAATAAATAATTAATTGTATGACAAAACACTTTTTTCCCACATGCTCAATAGTACTAATGTGTATTACATCTGCATTTAGTGTTATTAGTTTGATTGCTGCTATCAAGTTTAATGGATACCATTTGTACGCTATGAGCTTTGCAATGGCCATTATTACTCTATCTATTTATCGCGATTATAGACGCGAAACTCCACGTAAATCAATCACTGTACACATCAACTCATTTAATCGTGTTCGCAAAGCTATCTCAATGCTGAACATGAATGTGATCATTCATCCTAAAGGAGAATGGGTTGAGATAGTGTATCCTCAAATTGAGTCGGACCGATTGACTAGCTTACTCTTTAGAAATCAAGTAAAAATACATCAATAAAATTCAAAATTATGAGTAAACAAAACGAAAAGTACCCCTATTATGCAACTTTAATAGCTGCTAAGTTGCAAGAATTATTCGATAAAGATGATGCTTGCGGAATTGATCTCCAAGAATTAATTGAGGATGATCAGATAACTGAATTTATGTTTGCTGTGGCATGTGTAGCTCCTGCATTTATCTATAATAAGTTTACTAAACAGGATGTAGACTACTTAGAATTCAATCATATTGCAAATAAACTTTGCTTTCAATTTTGTCAAGTAGAAAATGAATCTAAACAATTAAACAAGGAATAATATGGAAACAAATCAAGTAAAAACGGTTGATCAGATGACAACCGAAGAGTTAGAGGTTTATTTGGCCGAAAGAAAAAAAACTTCGGTGGAAGAAATGAACAAAAAACGCAATGACTACGAAAAATACGTGGAAGCTAATACTTCGCGATTGGTTCGCAAAGCGGTTCAACTGAATGCAATTCTGACAACATTCTTTCTGAATTCTACTAAGACATTGGAAGAAATGAGAACTAAGCTAAACGAATATGGAGCTATCAGAGCTAATTCTAAAGGTGGATTCCACTTGAAAACAGATGATGGTAAGTTTAAAGTTGTCTACCGATATTCAACTTCATGCGACTGGGATGAAAGGGCTGTGAAAGCTGAAGAATTACTTAAGGACTTTTTGGGCGATGTGGTTAAGAAGCGCGACAAAGATTTATTTGAAGTAATCATGGGTCTGATTGAAAAGAACAAAGAAGGCAAATTGGAATTAGGTCGTGTTCAGGCTCTGTATGCTAGAGAAAAGACATTTAATGACCCTCGTTGGGTGGAAGCTATCCGGTTATTCAAAGAAAGTTACCGTCCAGTTGATAGCAAAATGAGACTGGAGTTTTACAAGCGGTCTGAGATGTCGAAAAAATGGGAACCTATACCACTAAACCTTTCAAGTTTCTAGCAGTATGGAACGACACAAAATTTCATTTAATGCCGTGGTAGAAACGGAGGTAAGGATTGAGAAAGAGGTAGAGATTGAAGATGATGAAGTGCTTAGTATCCTATTCAGTACTTCTACTTACAATGAAGCTGATCATTGCAATGAAATAGATGAAGTAAACGAAGAGTCGGATGATAATTTGAATGAGTTACTACTGGGAATCGTTCCGGATGAATTGAAAAGGAACTGTGTAAGCATGACTTTTACAGATATCAAAGTAACAAAACAACAATAGCCCTATTTGGAATTAACCGCGGTTCGTGTCCGCGGTAGGGTTCAAAAAATAAATTACTAAGTTATGCAACAAGAACTTTTTATAGATGCACAAGGTAGGTTGATGATCTCCAAACAGCATTTGCTTTTGAAAGGTATTTATACGGAAGTTTCGTATAGAAACCAAAAGAGCAAAGGCCGTTTGGAAGATGTAAAGAATGATGATGGTAGATGGGTATTTGTAGATAGCTTGACAAGTGTTACCAAGGCAAAAGTTATTGAAAAGTTTGCGAACTTGAAAAACGAATACTCTCAATTGTTGCTATCGGCTACTAATGCCGGTGAAGATTGTGCACCAATGGCTGTAGAGTTCACAGCCGAATCGCTACATATCAATGAGCCTTTTATACGCTCAACGATTGAAAGTTATATGAATACACATTACACGCTTTATACGGCTTCTTATCTTGACCTTGGATTACACTCTAATTCGGTAAAAGGGTATGCAAAACAGTGTGCATTGGTGCAATGGATATTCGATTTTGTAAGCAAAATACAAACTAGCGAAGTGGATGTGAAGCGTTGCGAAGTATTAGTGCGAAGCTTCCGTATGAACTTACTAACCTCTATCACAAAGATAGAATTTGAGGTGAAAATACCCCGGAGCGAAACCCGATTTAATAAATGGTTTGATGAAGTGCTTTCTGCTATGAGCAAAGGTAAACGCCCTCAAGATATTATTCAACCAAAGAGGATGAGCAATGAAAATGCATCGAAAGTAACAGATGAACAATTCAAAATTGCTGCCTTTTGGCATATAAACGGCGTAAACATGAGTATTGCCAACGTGTATAAGAAATGGAAGCAATATGGCCATGAAAACGGATGGTGGATGGATGGAAACGGAAACTTTAACCCACCAACTGAAGCGCGTTTATACCAACTTCTTGCTCCACTTAAAAATCCGAACCGACTGGCTAAAACTGATGGTGTAGATTATTACCTGAATACAGTTCCAACGGCCACACGTGATCTGCCTGAAAAGAAAAACCATGTATGGGTTATAGATGGTACTGCACAAAATGAAAATGTAGAGTTTAAAGGCAAAGTACGCCAACATATTTATGCTATTAAAGTGGCTGATGTTGCCACACTTCGCATGGTTGGTGTATCGACATTGATTGGTGTAAAAGAGCCATTCTACGCGGTGAAAGAAGCCATTATGATGGGAATTATTGAAACCGGTTACAAACCGGCAATTATACACTGTGACCACGGTCCGAGTTACAAAGAATTGGAACGTTGGTGTGAACAAAATGAGATTAGACTTTACGCTTCGCGAACCGGTAACGCCCGTGGTAAAACTATTGAGTCACTTTTCAATATGTTCGACAATGATATTACGAAGTTCCTGAAGGGATTTAGCGGAATGAATAGAACTGCAACCGGATCAATCAACTCAAAACCTGCTGAAAGTAAAGAAACAAAGGGTAAACAAGTTGCAAGAAGTGCTTCCATAGCAATGGAATGGGCAAAAACTGAAGGTATAAAAGCGTGGAATGAGCGTGTAATTGAAACATTGGAACGTAAACCGTGTAATAAAACTCCTTTCGAGCTTTGGGATGAAAAGGAAAGCTATGTACCTAAAATGAGTTATTCTCAGCTTTGCCAAATGTGTGGAACGCTACATGAACGCAAACTAACTATCACCGGATTAGAAATTTCACATCAGGGCAGTGATTATATTTATTTTCCAAGCATTGAAACTCCGGAACAACGTACCATAGCAGATAAGATTTTCACTTATACTCCAATGGACGCAAATACTACCAATAAGCTTAAAATATACATCCTGAAGGGTGGTGATCCAGCTCCGGTATTCAGCCATGATAATAAATACCTGGGCATTTGGGGACTGAAAACAAATACAGCCTATATAGCCGAAACAAAACAAGAAAAGGCAGTACTAAATAACTACATGGCACTGCAATACAGAGTAGAAGAGACAGCCAAAGAGATAAATGCAAACATAAAGAATAGCGTTAAACGCCATCCTGACTATGAGCGTATTGAAGCCTTGGGAAATGAAATGCTAACCGGTAAACGCCGTGCCCGTGTAGAAACTGAAAAACGAGTAGAAGGGCGATATGATAAATCAGCTTTGTTGACTGAAGAAATTGAAGCAAAAGAAGCTACACGATACAAAATACTTGTTGATCCGGATACGGGTGAAGAGCACAGAATAGAATTAAATTGATAATAACCCTATAAAAAACAACCCTATGAGTAACAAAATTGAAATCAGCCTAAAACAATCCGGCTTACGCGATAAGTTGGTAGTATTGATGGAAAAGAAAGCCCTGAAACCTGCTGAAATTGCACGTATAACAGGTCGTTCGGAAGGAACTATTTCCGAACTATTGAGAGATAAAAAATCGTTTTCAGACAAATTATTGAATGTGATCTATGATAGTCTGAAGGATTACCTGGGCGATGAAACGCTTGTCCCTACGCGCCAATTCAATAAGATGTGGAATATTGCTGCTTCCGGCAAGAAAATGAGCGATATGCGCTTGATAGCCGGTAATTCGGGCGTTGGTAAATCGGTTGTATTCCGAAAATTTGCTGAAGAGAATGAATGTTGTTGGTATATCAAGATTGTACGCAAAGAAATGACATGGAATAACTTCCTGATGGAATTAGCCAAAGAAATGGGCGTAAAACTTGACAAAAAACGTCTCCGTTTCTCAACGTCCTACCTAATGAATAAGATAGTAGCAATGATTGAAGAAAGAGTAGACAGCAATCCAATGCTTATCGTTGACGAAAGCGAAGTGGTCAAGAACTCATTTTTTAAAGACATGAAGAATCTTCAAACTGCTACCGAAGGCCTATTGAGCATTGCAATTGTGGGTATTACTGAGGTTATAACCCGAATTGGTAAAATAGCAGGATTGGAGTATAAAGCGTATGAAACTGCAACCGGATATAGTTACAAATGGTATCCAACACGCGAAAACAGCAATATCTACACCACATTTGCCCGCCGTATTTCGGTATTCAGGATTGATAATATAAGCACCGATGACATTGCTGCTTTTTGTGCAGAGAAAGGAATTAAAAACAATAAAGTAGTGGCATTAGCATCTGCACGTTGGTGGAATTACGATGAAGCTGACAAGGCAATTAAACGTGCTGAACGTATGGGAATTGATTTGAGTCAGATTACTGCTGAAGAGTTTGAAGTACTGTAATAACCCATATCCCCTGAAGGGGACTAAATTAGTACGAATATGAAAAAAAGACTAACAGCTGTGTTCAGAACACAAACCTCGAATGGAATTACATGTAAGAATTCAGTTCACATGCCAAATGAAAGTATAATAGCTATCAAACAACGGATTTTAGCCCCGAATTCAGACATTGAAAACGGTTGGTTCTCCAACTGGAGGTTAGTCCGGAAGTTTAAAGATTATCAACTCGTTGAATGTGAAATGGTTCTTTGGACGGACTCTTTTGAAATGGTAAATATAGCAGTTGAACAATTAAAGACTCAATTTAAACTATGAAAGAAATCAATGTAACACCCGACAAAGCAGATGAATTGCTTGAAAAGGCAATGACTCGCATGAGATGGAGACTATGGTACGCGTTTGCAGAAAGCAAATATCCTGAATTTCGCTATCACGACAATAAGAAGCAACCGGACTTCAATAATATCAGGGTTTACTGCTTGAAACATTGGGGTATTGAAATTGGGAATATGACCAAAGAAGAGCTTCAGGAAAAGATAGCGATAGTGAATAAGTGGAAGGAAAAAGTTACTAAATACCCTGAAGGAAACTCGAAGAAAGAATAAACCAATAAAATTGAACGCGTATGCCTAAAATCATTGACGAACGCGTACTACAGGGAAAACGAAATAGGGATGAAAATATCCGAAATGAATTTAATAAGCTTTGGGATACGGGTCTACGCTACGAAATCATTGAAGAAAAGATAATCCTTAAATATGGCGTTTCGGTAAGTGCGATAAACAAGATTATGAAGGCTGCGAATAAACAAACCAATTAAATACACCACCAACCAATGGCAAAAAAAATCTACAGCGTAAAGAGTATGAAAGATAAACGCTTTCATGTACTTGAATTTAATGAGTTTTACGCTAAACTCATGGGTAAACCTGAACGCAAATTCACCATGATGTGCTATGGTGAAAGCGGATCAGGTAAATCGGTATTCCTTATGCAGTTCTCGGACTACTTCGCAAAAACATTTGGAAAGTCGCTCTATAATTCGCACGAAGAGGGTGCGAATCAAACTATTCAGAACCGAATAAACAATTTCAACATTGATGCTCAAAAGCTTTTTGTGGCTGATGCAATGACTTTCGATGAGATGTGTACGGCTATTGAAAAGAACTACTACCGCCTTGTTATAATCGACTCGGTGAAGTATATGGGATTTACATTTAATCAACTTCGCGACCTTCGCAAACGCTTCGCAAAACGGTTATTGTGTATCTGCATAGTAGACTTTGGAAGCTCAAAGGGTAGCCCGGATAGCGGTAAGGACTTACTTCATGCATCCGATGTAAAAATGTACTTTAAAAATGGGCGTGTCTATTCAATAAGTAGATATTTAGAAGCACCTGTAGAACATCAGCTGTTCATGCCTCAGAAATCAACGAATCAACATCCAACATTATTTTAAATAGAATATGGAAGAGCCAACACGTACAAAATCGCTAAGCGATATTTTGCGGTCAAGCAGTAATGATAAGCTTGCAAATGCCCGCCAACGAATTTTTGAGATAGATGAAATTCTGTTAGAAATGCCGTTTACTGACCCTAAATTTCAAGAACTGGTAAGTGAGCAAAATGCCTTGAGTGTTACGGTAGCAACTAAAACAGGACAACGAATGAGACAAAGTTTAATCCCAAGTTATTAATTCAACAATAAATAAAAATGAAAAAACAGATTCAAAATAAGATTGATAAACAAATAGCATGTTTTAAGAACTGGCTTCGCTATAAGCTTAAGAACTGGCTTTATCCGGTAAATGAAAATATAATGTGGAATTCGGCCATATACGATCTTTATCCGCTTACTATGGTAATTGATATTAACGAAAGAAGTACTCGGGTCGATTATGCTGATGAAATGAAATATAAGGCTAGTAGACAATTCGGTATGGAAGTGTATAACCGAAACCTTATCAATATTGAAAAAGAAAATTTAGACTGTACAGGTCAGCGTCCTCCATGGATAAAAAGATATAGGCTTTACATTCTAGTAGCTGTAATGCGTGAAGAAAGAAAACCAAAAGTAATGAGTCCAAGTGATATTATCCCATACAGGGCTACAGTTCCAAATCAAAAACCATTTTTCGGAAACCCAAATGTAATGTCATGAAACGATTCAGAACACACACGCGATTCGTACCACTCAAGCTTGTCGATGATAATCTTGAGCATATCAAGCTTAAAAACGGAAAATCAAAAGATTTTAAAACCCGTAAAGCTGTAGAGAATTTTTGTAAGGAAAATAGTTGCTTTTATTGCGAAGAAAAGTACATATTATACAGATAAATAATACCAATCACGCTGCTCTGAACCGCGACGTGACTGCAAGCCGATAACCATAGCGATGGCCGGAACATTTAAACACTATTTAAATACAAAACCATGTCAATAACAAGTCCATTCGGGTTTGAATCAAGCGACCCAAAGTTAGAGCAATTTCATAATACTAGGAATAATCCACGTAAAGCAATATGCATAAAGGATAATCCAAGAAGCAAATCTATAGATCACCATATATTTAAAGAGGGTGATACAGTAACAGTAAATGGTACTGTAGGCGTAGGCTGCGATTTCATGGCATCCATCCCTGAAGTATGTGGATTCTATGATTATACTCACTTTGAATTAATAAAAGAATAATCATGATACTAGGTTACAAAAAACTATTTCCTTGGAATAAACCAACGGAATTCGACCGCAAAATAATAAACGGTCACAAGAAACATACAATCCGTGTTGATCAACATGATCGTTGGCGTGCCGGAAGGCGTATAAATCACTGTCATGGTGTAAGAACCAAGGCCTTTGATAACTTCTACAATAATGATTGTATAGGTACGCAGAAAATTGAGATTAAATGGAATAATTTATACAAAGATGCACCAAACGCTGCTGTATATATTGATAACGTTTGTATTGGTCGCTATACAAACATGTATCCTTCAGGATTATTAAAAGTATTGGCATATAATGATGGGTTCGACTCAGTAGATGACTTTTTCAAGTGGTTCAATACAGATTATACAGGCAAACTTATTCACTGGACTGATTTACGCTACTAAAATGACTCCTGAATACTTCTTTGAAAATTTGAAAACACCAATATGCTGGAAGTTTATTGGTTGGAGAAATATAAAAGACATTAATCTACAGACTGGAGAATCGGAGGTTTTAAGCTATGGTAAAGTATTTGATGACAGGGATAGCAAGATAATCCGAATAAGCTTCACAATGAGTTCTGAAACCCTAGGAATAACAGAAAGAACTCGCACTAATGGCAAAACAAAATACAAAACAGTAATTAGTTGTAGAGCCTTAGATATTGACGAATTAAACGAGTACATAACAATAAATTATAAGTGAAATGAGTGAGAAATATGAAAGATACATCCACAAACATATTGAACTCTGCACAAAATGCGAAGGTGAAGGGATTCGATATATTTTTGCGAAGTATGATTTACTGCACCAAGAACCGATACGAATAACCTGCGAAGTCTGCGAAGGGAGTGGACGGGTATATGTGAGTAAGAAAACTGAAATAACTGTAGAAGCTTTTAAATAGAATTATGAGACTAGTAGAAATAAAAATAGATAGGAAAACACTTCCTAAAAATGGTCAAAAAATCAAATGGCAAACCTATGAAGATTTTAATAATAATGAATGGAAAGAAGGTGTGTTTAGTTCAGGAGATGATTTATTTTGTGTCGGATTTGAATTTACACCAAATGATTGGGATTTGAGTTTTAAAGTATTACACTGGATCCCACTTTGATATTAAATTAAACAGCCCTGGGCAATTCTGCTCAGGGCTGTTTGTCTAAATCATTCAGCTTTCTTTCAAAGGCCTCAATGTTCCGTTTATCCACTTCAGCAGAATCACCAATGAACTTACGAGCCGGAATAGTGACGTTATGATTGCGTCCGGCGTTCGTAGTGCCTTCATTTTGTGCTTTGGAGTACTCTTTGTCGGAAACCATGTGAACTTCGCCATTAGCGGCGTTTAGATATTCAATACTCATTCCCAAATCACCCGTATCACCGGTTAGAATCTTACGTGTAGCAGCTGCACCTTTTGTTTTTGGATTTAGCCGGCGCTTTACCTCTTCCCACGATTCGTTTTGTGTGTCCATAAAACCTTCGTTCTGGAAGTTCTCTGTAAATACATCCCTGGCATTCTTACCCATTATCACCGGTGCATCGTCATCAATGAAGCGTCTGGCCTCTTCGGACATGTTTAGTAAGTGGCTTGCAAATTGGTCTCCGTCCATAAATTTTGTATTAAATATCAGTTAGTGAGTACAATTATTCAAAATATATTGTACTTTTGTGGAGTCGGAGTTGCGTACTTCGACGCTACCCGTGGCGAATAGGTTATTTATAACTTGTTCGCCACGGTTCATTTTATGAATACGTGAACATCTTCCCCGGTCATTACTACAATCTTTTTTAGGTTTGCTCTATCTTTCAATGCAAACTGCCATGATGCAAAACGCTCCAAATATGATTTTGAAACTACATCAGTACATTTGATCACGGCGATATCGGCCTGTTGAGAGGCTTTTAAAACATTTTTGCTCAAATGGTTCGCATCAGTCGACTTAAATTCAAGTAAACTACCATCACCCATGCAATCAGGGCATTTTGTTCTATGTATTGACTGGTATGCTTTGCCATAGTAACGTGTTCTCAATTCAACTTCAGACTGGTGAATACGAGGTAATAAAGTAGCTTCTTTCACCACTTTATTTTTTACCAATGCTTCTACAATCTTTGCATTTTCAACCGTTTCAGGCTCTTTCAAACAAAGGAAATGTTCCTTGTATTTTACTCCTGAAGCTGTAGTTTTGTTTAAGTAAACAACCTCATCCGGATTATACAGAACTCCAACATCAGGTATATGCTTTTCTACACGACTGAAGTAAGGGTGTTTATCCGTAAAAATCTCATTGGTGTAATACGGATTACCTTCGAGCCCTGGAGAAACAGGAACCGGTGTAATATCGGTGTTATCAGTAGCTGCTTTATCGGTATTTCTCCAATCGCATTTACAGTTGTAAATACAACCCGGTGAATTATCCTTCAGGAACGAATCATCCATTGACCAAATACGGCCAACGTATGTCAGGTGAAGTTCACGCGGTGAAGCTGATCGGGTTCTCAACCATTCAATGTTTGGGAATAGGCGTTTTTCCTTTGTAAATTGCGCCCATTGTTTGGCTACACGACACCGATGCGAAGTGGTATTGTATTCAGTTGCCTGGGCACGGTTTGCACGGCCTATTACTACTTTAGCGGCTTTCTGATACTCTTCTTTGCTTCGTACAACGCCATTTATGTCGGCTTTACAGCGTTCTAATTGCTGAATGGTATAATTGGCCTTTGCAGCTGCTAAACGGCTCACATTGTTTTTAAATAGCTTCGCAGTCTCTTCGTTATCGGATGCAACCGCACGATGTAAATCGTCGTTGTACGTGTCGAAAATAGGGCGCATGAGTTCACTGCCTTTGCCCTGCCATATTTGCTCTATAGAACCGTTTAAATCCGTTTGACGGTTTGCCAGTTGCAAACTTGGATATTCGGAAATAGCCAATTGGCGTGTTTCTAAATCATTGTTGAAATAAAGTAGATCGGTGTCAATTACCCCGGGTACTCTTAGGTTTAGACCTTTTCCAAAGTAGGAAGAAACTTTGGAAAAGGCCGTGTTAGAGTCCGGGGCTAATCGAAAAAACTGAGCGACTGGTTACTTGATTTAGCCGGTTGGGTTTTTGGGTTCTCTTTGTCAAGCTTTACACCGTAAGTACTTTCGATGTATTCAGTTGTAAGGTTATAACCATATTTAAGCAACTCACTGTCTTCCTTAATCTTTTCACTAGCTTTCACGTTCTTTTTAGCCTGAAGCTCCACTGTGTAGCCTTCCGGTATATCAAAACCGAGATTACGCAAAATAGGAACGAAATCATCATTAATCCAGTCCTGAACATCAGCTATGTCAGCATCGGTTATATCCTGGAACATTTGAAGGTGAACATCAGCTTGTGACTTGCTAGAACCATCATCCATAGTCATGGTTTGCCCTACAATACCTTTGGACATTTCTTTGTTTATACGTTCAATTTTCTTGTCAAACACATTGAAAGAATCAGTTTTCTGATTCTCTTTTATTTCAATTTCAGTTTGTTTGTCAAATATACCATAGCTTGACGTTCCCATCATTTGAAGCCACTCCTGAAGCTCATCTTTGTGCTTTTTGGTGTTGATCATTGTTTTTGCAATACGGATCGGCACACCGAATATTTGCTCAAACTCATCCCACGAAGCCCATGAATGACGTTTGTAAATTGTCATTGGAGCGATGCGTTCCAGGATACCGCCTTTATCAGGTGATAGTTGAATGTAAATAAGAAAGTTTGAAAAATCTTCGTACCTTATAGCAATTCCCGAAGGGTTATGGGCTTCTTTCAATAATAGTCCTTTTTCAGGAATAATGTTTTCGCGAGGTATATCAATGAGTTTGCGAATGCTTCCCGAAGTGAAATCGGATATCAGGAACATACTATATTCATAGAACTTTGACTCCATTGCTTTACGAATGGCATGGCGAAACCACTTTTTATTGATTTGTTTTGAACGCTCATCGTCCTGTTTACCTTCAGCATCCTTGAATACGGCAATTTTATTGACAACACGCAAAATACGTTGTTGGATAGCTCCCTGAAGGTGGTTATCTAACATCGCATCTTTGTACAGTTGTTGTATCAGGTAGGTTACTGGATTAAACGGATCATAGCGTGACATACGGGCGTTTTGCCAGTCTGTTACTTCTTTCCGGTACATAGATTCATACAGACGGAAATAATCAATTTCCATAGTATCAGAACCGCGTGTGTCGGTTATTGGTGGTTTCTTAGCATTGCGCCCTGTTGTTTGTGTATTGGCCGTTGGCTTTGCTGCGAATGCTAATTTATTGAAGTCTTTTTGCTTTTTCATATCTATGAATTAATAAGCTGAGTTGTATCGTGTATTTCCACCGTATCTGTTTTCACCGGTGGTTCCTTCGGTGTCGGTTATCTCTGTTGGCTTCTCCGGTAGGGTTCTATCTCCCAGTTCCCCTGTGTATGCTTTTTCTAGCCAGTCTATTGTTTCTGAATATCTTCGCGCTGCAACGGCATTTGTATCGCGTGTACGGCGTTCATAAATCTCATAGATCACAATATCCTTCAGGCGTTTTACAATAGCTTTTTTACGGGTTGCTCCAGTTGCATTGAAAATTACATCAATGTCGTAATACCGGCTTAAATAGCCTTTCATCTTATCAATACTTTCATCGATAATGTCGGTAATAATCGTATCATCCATATCAGTAAGAATATTGATAAGATTCAAGTCTCCGACGGTTTTAAGTTCGTCTTTAGTTAGAAATGCCATAATAGTAGCTTGTTAGTAATTAATATCCACCGCGTTCTCGTTTACCGATTATCGGTTTATTATCGTTCTCATTATCCTCTTCTTCACCACCATTCAGATATTCCTGGGCTTTGAGAATTGCATCAGTCAATGAGTCCGGAAAATCGACCGGATAACTACCTCCTTTCTCAAAGTTGAGCATTTGTGCTTTGGCCTCTTCCCAATCCGGATTAAACTCCAGTTCTTCGCTGAAATCCAAAATACCAGTGCTTAGTACGCTTACCAGTGTGGTATCAATCTTTGTATATTTATCCGTTTGGCTTTTTTGCGAAATTGGAATACTGATAGATTGATATTTCTTAGCAGCCCGAATAAGTATCGGGTAATAAATAACTTCCTGAGAAACGCTACCATCAAAGTAGTAGATAGTTGAACCATTTATGCTCAGTATTTTTTTAGCCTGTGTATAATGATATTCCAGGGCGGTTTCGATATCGGCTGTTTGCCGGCAATAAATATCAATAACGGTCATGTGCAAGTCGCGAACTCCAACTGTAGCCAGTGCTTTGTAACAGGCTTTGTCTGAGTAGGCAAAATCCCAGTTGCCTACAATTACGAGATAAGCATCAAACGGCTTTGGTTTTACCATTCGAATCCATTCTTTCTTGATACGTTTACCCACATTTATAGGCGTGTTGTAGAATTCGCCCGAAAGCGTTGCCTGATCATGTTCGTATTGTTCAACCTTACGTAGGCAATCAGCTTTAGTGTATCGCTCCTCCCAGCTAGGTTTCCACCCGGTTGAATTCTTTAGTTTATCGTAATACTCAGTAGTGAGGTTTACGAGGTAGAGCGTTGCGTACTTTTCTTTTCGGATTTGGTTCTGTTTGGTATCAATTTTTTTAAGGTCAAAACCTTTACGTTCGGCCAGTGTGGACACAAAACCCTTTTCGGTAAAATAATTGTTGTTGATGATAGTGCGTTCGGAATTCTTTGAAAATGCGCCCTGAATATCACCGGTTACTTTGTCGGCATACTCCTGTACGAGCGATTTGTTCATTGATTTCTTTTTATCCTCTACATCATCAATCGACACATATTCAAGCCTTACGCCATTTTGGCGCAATCCACGAAACGGTTGATCAATACCCAACGCCATGAACGTGCAACGGTCGGTTGTCTCAAATTGACCATCGGCCCAATTACCATAGCTTTTCTGAATTCCAAAATCTTTTATTATCCTTTCGTTGCATTCAAATTGTACTTGTAAGTCCTGAAGCAACATAGCAGCGCGAACTTCATTGGCTCCAACTACCAGTTGGAACATGGCTTTTTTAGTTTGCTTTAGTCCGAATGCATACCCCATGTTAGCATGAGTAGATTTAGCTCCACCACGAAAAATAAGATTGAATAACGTTATGAAAGATTCGTTATAAAGGTCTTTGTAAATTGCTGTATGATACCATGCACAATCGCTATCAGCCATAGGTATGGTTGTATCTTTCCCGAAATAATAGTTGAACATGTCACCATAGTTTTCAGGCTTGAAAAGCCATTCTATACGTGTCTCCTGTTGCTCGGCGGTCTCTTTTATAAGAGAGTCGATAGTAGCTTTACGTATAAAATCAGACTTTTCACGGAAGCGATCTAGTAAGTCTTTATATTCTTTTTTAGTCATTATACACGTGTGTAATAGAAAGATATTTTCTTTAAATCATCTGATGTCATTGTTTTTGGGAACTTTCCCAGTTGGCGTTGTTCTTTGAACCAACGCTTGCTGATGATACGAATATGACCTTCAAGTTTTATCACAAACATTTGTGATCCTGATTCTTCGCGATACTTATCCGCCTTATGTTTTAGGCGTTTTATTTTATACCCAATTCTATACTCATTCAGTTCTGAAAGCCATTTAAGAAAGATATTTGTTAGTTTATTCATTGCCTAATACTTCATTTGTTAGACGGGTTAATACATTTTCCATTTTTGAACGCACCCCGCGTAAATCGTTCAATAGGTTGTCTTTCTCTTTCCTGCCTTCGGTTTTCTGAATATCCTTCATAAACTCTTCGCTAAGCATCTCAAAAGCTTCGTGCATATATGAAAGCACTTGTTTTTTGCTGCTGAACTTCTCAAAAGCTGTAGCATACTTCGCAGCCTGATCAGGAGTGATCTTTGGTTTTTTACCGTCGAGCAAATCGGCATAACTTTCGAGTATGGAGTTTCTAATTTCAGATAGAGCAATGATCTGACTCTTTTTGCTACGGTCAAAATCATAGTCGCGTATCCAACCGTCCAGTGTCCGTTTAGTTACATCACCCATGATATCGGAAATGGTTTGAGAGTCGAATCCTTTGCAATACATTCGCCGGGCTTGCTCAATTTTCATTTCTCGCTCAGCTTTAGTGAATTGTGCCATTTGTTTGATTTGTAGTTAGTTGTATTTTAGATAGTAGTTGTTTGAATTATAAACTATCATTGATTTAGATACAAAGGTTTTCCTTTTTTCTGTGGTTTTAAAATGTTTGATTTATAGTTGTTTGATTTTTCGACAGTAGTTGTTTGAAAACTGACTTACTACAAATCAAGCATTTTTTTCGTGTTTTTTTTTGGTTTTACTTTGCTCAAAATTTAGAACCAAAATGGCGAAACAAGAACGAAAATTACCGGATGGAGCTTTGATAATTCCATTTACTATATGTGATGAATCGGTTAATAGATATGGTTGGAGATTGCTTGTAGAAGGTGGTGATATTTCAGGATTTGAAAAAAATCCAGTTTGTTGTGTTCAGCATTCCACCTATATGATTCCGGTTGGTAAGTGGCTTGATCTAAAAAAAGAAAACGGATTATTCACAGGCTCTGTGGAATTTGACAGGAATGACGAAGATGCCGTGAAGCTTTACTGGAAGTATAAAGATGGCTACATGAGTGCTGTCAGCCTGAACATAATCCCAATTGAAGAGTCGGAAGACCCCAAATATATTATTTCCGGACAAACAAGGCGAACAGTCTTGAAATGGGACTTACTCGAAGTTTCGTTGGTCACAGTTCCAGGACAAAAAAATGCGGTAAAATTATCAACACCGGAAGGTGGCAAATATAAATTAGATTTAATCTCAAACACTCCAAAAATGGATAAAGTAGAAAAAACAGTTGAGCAAATGCAAGCCGAGCTTGCAGTCTCAAAACAATTAGCTGCCGACAATCTTGTGTTGCTACACAAAGAACGTGGCGTAGTTCAGGATACAGAAATTCCGTCACTCAAAAAGCTGGCATTCTCCGATTATGGTACTACCAGTGAGATGTTGAATGCCCGTGTGAAACCGGAAGCGCAGACACCCAGCACAGAAACTGCTGAAGCGAAAGCGGATGCATTGGTTGCTTTGCATTTTAACCGTGGTGCTATCACCGAACCGCAAAAAGGTATTTACCGTGCCGGAGCTATGTTGGATTACGATGGTACAAAAAAACAGCTTGAGCTCTTGAAGGGAGCTGATGGTTTGAACACTTTCGTGCTAGGTATGGGTGATGGAAAAGAAAAGGAAACTGACGAACGTGCCAAATGGACTTATCTGGACTATTACAAAAAAGATCATGAAGCATTGTCGGCCATGAAAAAAGATGATCCAGAACGATACAAGAAATTAGAGGCGAGTTTCTTGTCAGAAAGTCAGAAGTTGGGCATTTCCACCACCGTGGAGGAGTAAACGTCTTGCGAAGCCTGCGAAACATGTTGCGAAGTATTTTAAATAGGTATTAGTTTAATAAAAAACAAGGAAAGAAAGATGAAAAAGATTTTAAGCGTATTGTGTTTGCTACTTATTGGAGTAGTTACTGCATTTGGAGCGGCTTATGCTCCACAAATTGTCGGGACTGTATTGGCTACAGGACCGGTTGTGTTATCCACCCAGCAAATCGTATTTATGCGCTCTTTGCAAGAAGAGTATGTAAAAATTGATACATGGCTTAACGAGGCTCAAGATTTAAGCTCGTTTGTTGTCGATGGTCAAACATTACGATTCCCCGAAGCTGGTGCTGCTCCAGTAGTGTATAAAAATAGGACTACGGATATTGATAGTGTAGAGCCAACCGAAACAACTTACGATGTGTCATTGGATCATTACGACTCCCAAAACTACAAGATGCGTAATATCAATATGCATGCGTTACCATTCGATAAAATTCAATATTACACAAAGAAATCAGCTGAGGCTATTGTGTTGAAAGAAATAAATGATGCTGCTTATTCATTTGCTCCTTCCGATGCGGGTAATAAGCGTATTATTATTCCTACAACCGGTCCGGTACGCGCAGGATTAAAAACACTGATGTTGGAGGATGTATTGAACCTAGCAAGAATTTTGGATAAAGCCGGATTCCCTGGTGGACGTAACCTTGTGTTACCATCTGATTTGTGGTGGGATTTGGTTGAAAACAACACGATTCTTAAGGCTCAGCTTGGCATGCAGGCAAATACAGGTGTAATTAATCCTTCAGTGGTTGAATATTATAATTTCAAAATACACAAGGCCTCGGATAATAGTTTAGTTGCCTATGATATTACATCATCTGCCAAAGCAGCTCAGGGTGCAGTTATTATTGGTGACGTGGTGCCTGCTGGATTCGTTTTTTGTAAAGAAGAAGTATTCCGTGCCGGTGGTGCATTTGAAATGTTCCTAGTGAATAAATCCCAAAACACTGCTGGACGTGCTACTGAATTTGGATTTTCGCACAAATTTAAGTCGGATTTCACAAAAGATAGCCAGAAATATTCTGCAATGATTTATCAAGCTAAAGCATAATAGGGTTAGTTTTTCATAGGTTGGATAGCCACTTCGACTCAGTGATGAGTTGGAGTGGCTTAAATAAAACGAGATGAAAAGAAGCGATATATACAAGGCCTTGCGGGATTTGGCTAAAACCGAACTGGTGTATCTGAAATTTGTGGATTTGCAAAAGGGTCAAATGCAAGCTCAGAAACAAAACTATCCTGTTCCGTTACCGGCCTTGTTTATCGAACTTGGAGATTTTAAGTTTAGCAACCTGGACGAAACTGATCAGATCGGTAATGGGATTATAAGTACTTACCTATATGTTGATTCAGGTTCCGATACATTCAATGGTTCAGAACGCGAAGATGCCAGTTTGGCCATCCTAGATAAGTTCGATGATATTTATCAAACCTTTGAGGGTTTTTCGATTGAAAACCTTACACCACTAAACAGATCAGCTGAATATAAACCTCAGTATGGCGAAAAATTCATTTTGTTCAGGGTTGACTTTTCAACATCGGTGGAAGATCAGAAATTGATTGAACGTAAAACAACGGCTAAACCGGAACCTGATATCATTCCAAAATATAAATTCAAAGGATAATGGCAGAATATAGAAATGCAATATTGAAAGTATTATTGACTGAAGGTGGGTATGCAAATGATCCTAATGATGCCGGTGGTGAAACATACAAGGGCATTGCTCGTAAATTTTGGCCTAATTGGAAAGGTTGGAAAATCATTGACAGTTATAATGGTAAACCTAATTTCTTAGTAAATCTGAAACGGGATGCAGAATTAAATCTACTCATTTTTGCATTTTATAAAGATAACTTTTGGGACAAGATTGGTGGTGACTTTATAGATGATCAAGATATTGCTTACACGCTTGTAGACTCAGCAGTTAACGAAGGTATTAAGCCAGCAATAAAACGCGCTCAAGCAATTGTGGCAATTGCTCAGACTGGAGTTATAACTTCGGAGCTAGTTACAAAATTAAGCTCATTGATATGAAAAAGTTATTGTTATTATTACTTCTTATCCCGGCATTCTGTTTATCGCAGACTGCTATTAAAAAGGATACTGTTGTAGTGTTGAATGCTAAAATTGCATTGCTGAATGATTCTATTGTAAAATTGAACCAACGCCCGGTAATGACAAAACAGCAATTTATTCTGCTTTATAAGTATGACCGGTTGCTGAAATACTATAAGATTTGTAAACGAAAACCAACTCAGTGGAAATACTATAAAGGTTGGTCAACTAGAGTTTTTGAATTATGAACTGGATAGAAATTGTAGGACTTGTATTGGGTTCTAGCGTTGGCGGTGGATGGCTCATCAATGTATTGACACTTAAAAGCCAACAAAAAAAAGTTGGAGCTGAGGCGAAAGATGCAGATGCGAAAGCTGAGGGTTCTGAACTTGATAACGTAACTAAGGCTATTGCGATTTGGCGCGAAAGTGCTGAAGCTTCAGAGGCTCGCTATAAGTTACTACTTGAAAATTACTCTCAATTAGCAACAAAAGTTGGGAGTTTGGAAGCAACTGTCAAGCAACTTACAGCAACAAATAAACAAATTATTAAAATTTTAAACTCAATAAATCATGAAAACTTGGAGCAGAAAAAGCTTGAGGCTAGAGAAATCACTGGGTGAAAGAATGATTCTTATTTGTATTGTACTGATGTCTGTTGGTTTTTATACTAGTTGTAAAACTATCAAACAATCAAATACAACTGAAGTAAAGGCCAAAACAGCCGCTAATTTAGAGCTTAATCAGTCGAGTGATGCAAAGCTGAATATCAATCAGTCAATAGAAACTAATCAGTCTATTACAAGTTCATTGAATACTACTGATAAAGGAACTAGCTCAGAAAATGTTGAAGAAACGAGTACCAATACAAAGTTATCTCCACCAGATAGCACAGGTAAACAATATCCAACTGAAACTACTACCACTAACCGAAAGATTAAACGTGGTAAGAATAACAATTCAACTGCTAATGCAGACTCAAAAAAAGACATTAAGTCTAAGGCTACAAATGAAGATAAATCGAAACTAAAAGCCAATTCAGCACTTACAGACAAGAGCAAAACTCAAGCTGATGCTAAAGAGGTTTCAAAGCAATCTGAAGAGGTGAAAACGCCCACTTGGGTATCTGTTTCTATTGCAGTTTCGATTGTAGCCTTATTATCATTCATATATCTAATTCTAAAACGCTATAATTTAATAAAATAACATGGCAAAAAATGTAAACCCAATAGTTGACGAAACCGCAAAAGCGGATGCAACTGTAGAAGCTGTAGTTGATACAGAATGTCATTCACCGGTTATTGATAATACTTCTAGTAAACCTGATGGTGAAGTTGAAGAAACTAAGGAAGTAGAAACTTCAACAGAAGCAGCTGTAGCTGATCAAGTGACTGAAACAATTGAAGCTGATAAATCAACAGAAATTGAAGTCGTAAAACCTGAAGCTTCTGTAGTAGATGTAGTTGGTCAATCATCTGAAACGGTTGAAACTTCGACTACAACAGATGAAGTTAAGGTAACTGATACTGAAATATCTCCTGCTAACACAGCAGATGAAGAACTAAAAACGGTTACTGATTTACCTGAAGAAAAAGTGGATCTGAATTTTCAAACAGAAGCCGAAACACTTATGGCTTCACAAAATGTAAAAGAAATCTGGCGGTGTCCTGTAAAAGGATATTGGTTCACTAAAGCTGAAAATGCTTTAGATCACTCAAAGAAAGTGGACAAAAGTCCGGAACATTATAAATTGTAAACCATGACTGGATTACCTAATGTAGTAATAAGCCTTGTCCGTAACGGATTGGGCTTGGTAGCCGAAACAAACGATAACACTGTGGGCTTTATTATGCCCGGTGTTGCTGTAGCTGATAAGTTGGTATTGAATACCCCTTACGCTATTTACAGCACAGATGGAGCGAAAGCCCTGGGCATTGATGCCAGTGGTGCGAATGTAGCTGCTTTTCGTCATATTTCAGAGTTTTACTCTATAGCTCCCACAGGTGCAAAGCTTTGGATTATAATTGTGGCAGCCACTGTAAAATTGTCTGAAACTGTTGATAAAGACTTAGAAGTTTGTCCGGCGAAAATATTGTTGAATAAAGCTAACGGCGAAATCATGGCATTGGGTACTGCTGTTGGAGCTGATGCAGGTGTTACACTTGATGGCTTAGATACTGAAGTATCAACAGCAATGACTAAAGGTCAAGTATTGGCTATGGAGTACCTGGGCAAAATAATGCCATTCGTGTTGGTAATTGAAGGTCGTAAAATGACCGATTCTGATTCCCTTCGCGATTTGCATACAGATACTAAATATCGTACTTCCATAGGCCTATGCTCTACGCTCAGTAACGGTTCTGCTTCCATTGGGTTGATATTAGGCCAGATTGCAGCTTTGCCGGTACAACGCAAAATATCGCGTGTAAAGAATGGATCATTGCCTATCGACACAGCCTACTTGACGGATGGTAAAGCTATCAAAGAACGCGAAGATTTAGGTACTATTCACGACAAAGGTTATATCGTGTTCCGTCAGTTCCCTAACCGTTCAGGTTACTACTTTAATGGAGACTTCACAGCTACTTCGCAGACTGATGACCTGAATACAATTGCACGTATCAGAACCATTGATAAAGCATTGAAAATAGCTTATAACACCTACGTGGAAGAGCTTGACGATGATGTAGAGGTAAATGACGATGGTACGCTGAACGCTGCTGTAGCTGCTTACCTGAAGCAAAAGATTGAAACCCAAGTGAACAGTTCAATGGCCGGTGAAATATCCAACTTCAGTGCGCAAATTGATACTACGGTTGATGTTCTTTCCGGAGCTGCTCAAAAAATCTATCTGAACATCACTCCTAAGGGTTATTTGAATCCGATTGAAGTGGTATTGAGTTTTGTAAACCAATAATAAATATAAAATTATGGCATTTAGTTGGTCAGAATACCGCTGTTTTATGGGCGGTCGGTTTGTAACCGGTATTCGTGGGTTTAAGTATAAAGCTGAACGCGAAATCGAAGCTATCTACGCTGAAGGTGATGAGCCGGCGGATGTTGGTTACGGTAATAGAAAATACACCAGTGAACTTAAGTTCCTTCAGAGTGAATTGGAGGCTATTATATCATCTGGTGGAGGTGATGCATTCTCAATACCACCATTTACTGTTGTTCATAGTTACATTCCAAAAAATAGCGTCGGAGCTAAAATAGTAACCGATATTCTTGAAGGTGTTCAATTTATGGAAATTGAAAAAGCGATGGAACAGGGTGCTAAATTTATGGAGTCAACCACTCCTATGTTTGTAAAGAAAATTAAGTATAACACAACATCACCTTATTAATCATGGGAAAAGAAAAAACAACCCTTGTGGGCGAAGTTACGCCTGAACAAATTGAACAGTGGAAAGCCAAATACGGCAAAGTATATGGTGTTATCGTAGATGGTCATATCGCTTATATTCGCAAAATTGACCGCCAGACTACCAGTTATGCACTCAGTCAAATGTCGTTTAAAATGTCGAAAGGCGAAAATGACGGTAGCGATATCGAAATGAATATGGGTAAACTGATGAAAACCGGTGAAGCTGTATTGACAAACTGCATGATTGGTGGTTCTGAAGAAATTAAAAAAGACGAAGTACTTTGGTTCAATGCCTGTGTGAAAGCTGGCGAATTGATAGAATTCAAGGAGACTGAGCTAAAAAACTTTTAAGCGAGGCTGAACAGTGGGGTGAGAATGATTGGGTCGGCTTAATGTCGACCCAATTGGAATATTACCTTGGCTATGATGTCTCGCACCTTACCGATGAAGAATGGGCGATGAAAGTTGCCCACTTAGATAATATCCGAAAACGAGAAGCTGAAGAAAATAAGCAATAATGGGACCAGGTGTTGAATACATATTACGAGCGCGCGATTTATTGAGCGGTGTTTTGAAGAATGCTTCGAAAGCTGCTGAAAATGTATCAAAAAGCGTCGACGGTGTAGGTAAGTCAACTGAAAAGGCAATGTCTCAGGCTGAAAAGAGTGTTAGCCGTGCCTCCCAGTCGTGGAAAAATTATATGGACAATGTTCGACAATCGAACACTGAAACCAATAATCTAGCCAGTGGAATTGGGCGTATAGTGGGTACACTTGCAGTTCTTCAGGGCATTAAGAGCATTGTACAAATGGGGGCTGATCTGGAGCAATCTAAAATCAGTTTTGATGTACTGTTAGGAAGTGCCGAAAAAGCCCGGATAATGCTAGCGGGTATTAATAAGTTTGCCAACGATACACCTTACGAAAACAAAGGGCTGATTGATAATGCGAAGATGATGCTTTCGTTTGGTACGTCGGCAGAAAAGATATTGCCAAACCTGAAAATGTTGGGTGATATCGCAATGGGTGATGCCAACAAAATGAGTTCTTTGACACTTGCTTTCTCTCAAATGTCCAGTGCTGGAAAATTACAAGGCCAGGATTTATTGCAAATGATAAATGCCGGCTTTAATCCGCTTCAGGAACTGCAAAAGATGACCGGTAAAAGTATGGGAACCCTGCGTGCTGAAATGGAAAAAGGAAAGATATCTGCTTCCATGATTGAAGGTGCATTCCAACATGCAACGAGCAAAGGCGGGCTTTTCTTTGGCATGATGGATAAAATGAGCCAAACGGCTTCAGGTAAGTTTTCAACATTAGTGGGCACATTAAGGCAGACCGGTGCCGAAATAGGATTAAAACTATTGCCTTATGCCAATGACTTGATGAACTTCCTTATGCCAATGGTAGATTGGATTGCTCAGAACTCCGACATGCTACTACAACTTACGGGCGTTGCTTTGGGCGCATTTGCAGCATTTCAATTAATCACATGGGGTATTAAGCTTTGGACAATTGCTCAAGCAATTTTGAACGGTACAATGTTGCTAAACCCTATTGGTCTAGTCATTGCCGGCATAGCTGCTTTGATTGCAATTTTAGTCATTGCCTGGAATAAATTTGACTGGTTTAGAGGTATTGTTTTTGGCCTTTGGGATTCATTCAAACTGTTTGTCAACTTCCTGAAAGATGCCGTAATGAATACGGTGCATGGATTAGTTGATATGTTTGTAGGTCTGGGTAAAGTTATTGATGGAATTTTTTCGCGTGACTGGGGTAAAATTAAGGAAGGTGCAAAACAAGTTGGGTCTGGATATGTAAACAGTTTTGCCGGTGGAGGTATTGTAAAAGCTGCTATTGATAACGGTTCAAAAGCGGGTGAAACATGGGCAAAAGGATACAATAAAGGTATAAATAGCTTTGCTAAAAGTCAAACTGATAAAAAGAGTGGGTTAAATGCCGGATCACTTACCGGAAGTTTAGCCGGTGGCGGAAATAGTAGCATTAATCCAGACGAAAAGGTAAAAAGTATTGCTGGTGGCGGAAGTAAGCCAACAAACATAACTATCAATGTAAATAAGGAGATGATTGGTCAAATAACGATTCATCCACTTACAATGAGTCAGGGAGCTACTGAAGTGAAAGATTTAGTTATGCAAGCATTAGCTCAGGTATTGAATAGTGCTAACAAAATGGCTACAGAATAATGGAAAATAAGAACTATCAATTCAATGAATTTGACCTGAAAGATATCTTCAAAAGTGTTTGGGGATATGCTGCACCTCCATTTTTATTTAGCCTCCAAAATACAGTTGAGAAAAAGTTATTTGGAAGTAGTTCGGAGTCTTCGGATTATTCCTTCGCAACGCCTTCGGAGCGTCGCGAATACAATATTAAAGGTTCTCCTTTTTATGGAATGAATAGCAATGGCAATGAAGTGTTTTTGCCAATATGGCTAATTAAAGCCGATGGAACAATGTTTATGCTTCAAAATACTGTATCGTCCATTGCAAGTAAAAAAACGATTGTTGAAACTCCCCTTGTTAATCAACAGGGTTCTGTTAAAGAAGAAATTTCAATGAATGATTGGGACTTGAATGTAAAAGGTATCATAGTTTCATCAGATGGTGATTATCCTGATCAACTTGTTTTCGATCTGAAAGAATTATATAAATCCGGTGAATCATTGGATATTGAAAATGCAAGGACATCCCTTTTATTTGAAGATAACGAAAAAGTAGTTATTCGTAACCTAAAGTTTCCTGAATTGAAAGGTATGAAAAATGTGCAAGCTTTTGAGATGGATATAACTAGTGATATTGCATTTAAACTGATAATTGAATAATGTACGTCAAACTTCGTGGACATATTGAAATAAACCGTAAGGATGGCAAAAAGCTTTCGTTCGATGCATTCCACTCTGTAGACATTGAGCTTGACATGTTCAAAATCAATCAGTCGTGTAAAATACAAATACCAACATCGGCCCGATTAGATTACAAAGATAAAAAGGTTGGTGAAAGTGTTCAAACAGCCTCTCAGTTTTCGCGTGGCGATAAGATAAGTGTTTGGCTAGGCTATGATGCTGATCTACGTTTAGAGTTCGAAGGTTTTATTTACCGTCTTAATTACAAATCGCCACTTGAATTAGAATGCGAAGGTTACGAATATCAATTGCGAAGCCACTGCGAAACTAAAACATGGGCTAAAACAACGATGTTGGATGTTTTAAAATATCTGATCAGTGGAACGGATATCGTGTTGAGTGATCATGTTCCGGATGTGAGTTTTACCAAGTTCATTATTCCGGCGAATATGACAAAGCTTGAGGCACTTCAATTGATTAAGGAGAAATATGGCATGACTATATTTTTCATGGGTAAAACCCTTTATGCTGGTTTAGCTTATGTGCTCGATCGCGGAACGGTTAAGTACAAACTTGGTTACAATACCCTTAATTCAGATGATTTGAAGTTTAGAAGTGCTGACGATGTAAGCCTTAAAATTAAGGCTGTATGGATAAAGCCTAATAATACAAAGGTTGAAGCTGAGGTCGGTGATAAAGAAGGTAGCCAACGGACATTATTTTTCTATGATGTATCAAGCGTTACCGAACTTAAAAAACTGGCTACTGAAGAAATAAAGAAGTATAAGTATTCAGGCTATGAAGGTAAGATAAAAACATTTTTGCAGCCATTTGCACAACCAGGTATGAAAGGAAAATTAAGTGATCCAAAGTACCAGGAACGTGATGGAACTTATTACATAACCAAAACAGCTGTAAAGGCCGATAAAGGTGGTGGGCGTAGAACGGTTGAATTCACAGTGAAGTTATGACAGAGGCACAAATACTTGAGAACCTTCGTAGAATTGGAAGTGGTAACGAAAAAACGTTCCTGGCATTGGTAGAAAAAAACTATCCGGACAAAGATTACATTGATGTAAAAGATTTATCCGGGACACTTTACCCCGAAGTTCGCAAACGTGCTGCTATTGGTGAAGGTGATATGGCTAAAAAGGGAATTGTAATTACACCGGTTACAGGATCATCCGTAATTATTAGTCGTATTGGAGCTAGTGATGAACTATTTGTGGAGATGTTTTCCGAAGTTGAAAGCATTGTTTTTGATGGTGGAGTAAATGGCGGATTAGCTATTACTCCAAAATTAGTCCAGGAACTAAATAAAAATAATGAATTGCTACAAGCCATTATAACGGTTATTTCGGGCACACCAATACCGGAACCCGGTAACGGTTCTCCCAGTGCACTTCAAACTGCGCTCAAAGGAGCAATATCAGGTAAAAAAATAGGTGATTTCTCGGAAATTGAAAATTCAAAATTCAAACACTAATGGGAAAAGAGAAAGGAATATTATTAGATGATAATCTTGAATTGGTTATTTCGCCAGTTCGTGATTCGAATGGTTTAATCACATCCGGACTAGTTGTGGGTGATGTCACAAAACAGAACCAACGAACAATTTTATTATCCGAAAAAAGTGAAATAAAAGAAGCTCCAACATTAGGGGTCGGAATTGCGTCGTTCCTGGACGATGATAACCCTTCGGAATTACTTCGCGAAATTCGCTACAATCTTCGTGAAGATGGTCAAACGGTTCGCGCTTGTGGATTTTCAGATGGTAAACTTATAATTGATGCAGTGTATGAAAGTTAGAGATAATCAATCCCTATTCGACATATCCTGTCAATCCCTTGGTTCAGCTGAGGCAGCTATTCAAATAGCTCTGCTAAACGGTTTTTCTGTGACGGATGACAGGAAGGTGGGTGATGAATTTGAACTGCCTGATGTAGTCAATAATTCAATAGCAACTTATTACGTCAACAAAGGCTTAATGCCTGCGACCGGCATAACAGATGCTGAAGTGGCGACTCTTGGAGGATTAGGTTTTATGGCATTGGGAATAGATTTTATAATTAGTTAGACAAAATTATGGCACGTACAGTACTCGAAATAAAAGCAAGCATGACAACGCAGTTCATGTCATCCACCACATTGTCCGGATGGTATGGATTTACGGTTGGGACTTCATTTGATGATACATTTTCAAAGGTATCTTTAGAAAGCATTATTTTCTACATCATTGCTGTAGCACACTTTAGCCTGGAGACTCTTTTTGATGCACTAAAGGTGTATGTAAACGCACTGTTGGCGGCTTTAAAACCGCATACGGCACGGTGGTATAGAGACATGACCCTTAGCTTTATGCTTGATATGACCCTTGTACAAGATGAGGACTACTATGATACTTCAGCAATGTCTGATAGCGAAATTACAGCGGCCAAAGTGGTGAAATATGCAGCGGCCAAAGAAGCAACCGACAGTTCTTTTCTGACTATAAAAATAGCCGGCGAAACCGGTGGTGTTCGGTCTAAGTTGTCGGATGCCGTAGCTATTCAGGTAGCAGCCTATATTCAGGAGTTCAAAGATATGGGCGTGAAAATAAATCTAGTAAATCAAGATGCTGACATTTTCAACTGCGAGTTGGACATTTACTATGACCCCATTCTTTTGCCCGATATGGTAAAAGATAGTGTAAGCGCAGCTTTGACTTCATACATTCAAAACCTAACGTTCAATGGCGAATATACCAACCAGTCGCTTGTGGACGCACTGCAAAAAATGGATGGTGTGCGCATAGCTGAGCTTAAGTGGGCAAAGAGCCGGGATGTGAATAGTACGGTTTTCGATACAATTAACGCTAAGAAAACACCCATATCCGGCTATTTCGCTCCAGGAACAATAACCATTAATATGATAGCCGATGTCAGCGTATGATGTGAATTACAAAAAGCTTGTAGTGCTATTACTGCCTACTTTCTTGCGCAAAAATGCACTGATTGACTTTGTCTACTCGACTGTGTCGCCTGTTGCTGCTTTGCACCAACAATTCAAAACGTTTATGGCTGAAACAAAATACAAGTTGTCGCACAATGGGCAGCATTGCCATTTGCGCGGGATGCTGAATGATGCTTTCGACAAAACACAACGAAGAATTACACTATCTGATATAGCCGGAACACATGAACCTTTTTTACTTTACCAGCGATCAGAAAATAAATCAAAGAGGATTTATAGGCGAGATCAGAATAAAGAATTGATTCTTAATCGTCGTGGCTTTGGTGGTACTGACGGCTTTGACTTTGTGATAAACATACCAAATGAGCTCAGTCTTAATGCTGATGATGTTACACGCCTGAAGGCTCTAACAGATGCTTATAAGCTAGTTTCAAAACGCTATCAAATAATTTATGTATAATGAATAGAGGTAATTTTTTAGGACAATCCAACCGTGATTTCCCTGTCGACTGCGAAACGCTTGACTTTCTCCAGGCTAACCAAGAACTGCTTGCTGTGCTTGGCCAAATTGGAGGTGATAAAGCCATTCTTTCGGGATGTGTAAAAACAGGTACTACCGTTACACCCGGTTATATATTTTTGAAAACGGCGCAATATACCGAAGGTGAAGTGCTGAAGTTCGATGGAGGAACTATCGACTCAGTGACTACGACGATTTATGTCAGCGAAACGGCTACAGCTGTTACTGCACAGGGTTACACCTATCCACAAGCTTATTACAGTCGTTCGCTTAAAGCCGGATTAGGTACAGAGCAATTTCTTTGGGCTGACTTTAGTCGTGTAGAAACTAATGCTGCTTTAAAATTACGTGTACAAACTTTAGAGGGTGAAGTGGCTGCATTAGCTCCAACTCCGATAGGCATACCACATCCATGGACTGGATATATTTCAAAGATTCCGGCCAATATGGTTTTGTACGATGGTAGAGCTTTAAATATTGCAGAATATCCCGAAGCATATAATGTGTGGGGAACAATGCATAACACGCAAAATGGACGTACAACGCCAGCCGGTCAATTTCGTATACCCGATTTATCCGGTGCTTTTTTACCTGGCTATTCTGCTTCGGATGATGATTATAATGAAGTTGGAAAACCGGGTGGTGGGAAAATGCATAAACTGACAATCGAAGAAATGCCTGCCCACAGTTTTAAAATTGCAGTCAATGGGTCTACAAATGGGGGTGGTAGTAACTTCTTGGAAGGTCACCCTGACCGATATCTGTCGAGACTCCATACAAATAATCCTGACGGTAATAATGATTATGAATTATGTGGATTAGATACAGGAACACCAACACTTGGGAAAACAAATACAGTCGGAGGAGATCAACCGTTTGATAAACGCCCGCCATTTTTCACAGTAGCCTATATTGGCAGAATTAAATAATAAATATACAGCTATGGCATTAAGAACATTAGAAGCATTAAAGTCCTATTTCTTTGAACACGCATATCCAACGTGGCAGCAATTTCATGATGTATTGGATAGCTTTCGGCACAAAGATGATAAGATACCCATTAACGATGTGGATGGATTAGCTGACCAATTGAATGGAAAATTATCCTCAGCCCAAATTGAAACTGAAGCGCAGTTGCGTGCCGATGCCGATAACGCTTTGCAAACTAATATTGACAAGAAGGCAAACAACACTGACCTGACAACTGAAGTACAAGCCCGCACAGATGCTGATTCCATGTTACAAACTAATATTGACGATAAAGCGAGCTTGGAGGACTTGAATACAGAGAAACAAGCCCGGCAAGATGCCGATAGCGTTGTAATGGGAAAAGTCACTGACGAAACTAATGCCCGAATTGCAGCTGATGCAACCCTTCAGGCGGCGATAGATGACGCCCGGGCAATTGCCGAAGGTCGAAGCCGGGCGCGGGTATTCGACACGGTAGATGTGATGAATGCCTGGTTGGCAGTTGCCGGTAATACCGCGACACTAAATGTCGGTGACAACCTGTTGATCCGGGCAATCAACGTTTCTGATTACTGGTGGGATGGGGATGTTGCACAAAAGCTTGAAACACAGAAAGTCGATTTGTCAACATACGTGCAAAACACACGTAAGGTTAACGGAAAAGAACTTTCAGCAGATGTGATGCTGACCGCCGATGATATTGCCGAAACCAGTAGCCGGATTTGGTTTACGGGGGCTCTGAAATCCGCCTATGATGGTGTTGTCAGTTGGATTTCGACGAATGGAGCAAACCTGGTTGCTCATTTGACAAATGCAAATAATCCACATTCTATAACGGCTACTCAGGTTGGGTTAGGCAGTGTGAATAACACGGCTGACATGGATAAGCCTATTTCTACGGCTGTTCAAAATGCGCTAAATAATATCAGCGGTATAGGTGGAGCAAGTTACATTTATGTGGCCGGAAAAGGAACGGCGACAGCCAATGCCACCGAATTACAAGCCGCTTATGATAAGGCCAAAACAATGACCCCTTACGGATTGGCTATTTCAGTAACCAATAGAGTTACGATTGTGGTTGGTGCTGGAAATTATACTTTTGGTACTCCCTTTACAGTAAATACTAATTACATTGATATAGTGTCATTGACAGGTAGACCAGATGTTTTTTTGAATGGGATAACAGTGTCTGATAAAAACGTATTGCTTCGAGGTATAAACTGTGGTAGTAGTGCATTTACCGTTTTGGGTAATACGACTGCAATTAATATAGCGACTTTCGAATATTGTGTAGGTGGTGATAACTCTTTTGGGTATGGTGTTTCGGCACCCTATACATATGTCAACTGTACGGCTGGGATAAATTCTTTTGGTGGAGGTATGGCTGGAGGTGTAGCAAATGGTAAATATACGAATTGTACAGCTGTAAGCAGTTCTTTCGGATACACAAATGCATCTGGTGTATTTAATAATTGTATATCTGGAAACGGCTCGTTTGGTTATATATCAGCATCAGGGACATTTACGAATTGTACAGCAGGAGATATGTCTTTTGGATACGGGAGTGTAGCGTCTGGTATATTTACAAATTGTACAGCTGGAAGCGGTTCTTTCGGATATATGGGTGCTTCAGGTACATTTAGTTACTGCACCTCTATCGGTAACGGCTATGCCTTTGGAGGCACGACTTTGATTTCGGCAACTGCGCGCTTGTTTTATTGCAGACTTTCCGGAGCTGCTACAACTTTTAAAACCCCAGCATCTGGTGGTCGACTTATATTGTGTATAGATGGGAATAACAACGTAGTAACCATATAAAAAAACAATAAATGAAATATTTACAATCAACAGTTGAGGGCGTGTGGAAATCGCTTGATGAAACAGAAATAACTGATAATGACATTAGTCTGGCGAATGCGACTTATGAAGAAAATAAGCCTAAACTGACAAGCGAGGATAGCTGTCAATTAATTGGCGTAGATGTATCAATAGATACTGATTCGGTGATTAGTGGAATAATCAATTGTCTGGTAAACAGCGAGCATAAACAAATCAGATTTTAAAGAAATAAATCAGCGGAGGTGTAAAAAGCCTCCGTCTCCACATTAGCAGTTTCTCAGGCGAACTAATGTGACAAAGGTGCATACACACCACGACGAAGACTTAAATGTCTTTGAAGTTGGTGTGTATGCACCTTTTTATATTTGCCTGAGAAGCGTCACAAAAGTAAGTATTAGTTTTTAAATAGAAAATAGAAAAGAATGAAAAATTTCAATCAAGCCCCGCTGCCGTTCCAGGGTCAAAAGAGACGGTTTTTGTCAGAGTTTAAAGAAGCTTTAAAGGGCTTTAAAGATGCAACCATGTTCGTAGACTTATTCGGTGGTAGCGGTCTGCTCAGTCACACGGTGAAGCAATTGTATCCAGGTGCAACGGTTATTTACAATGATTTTGACGACTATCACCTACGGTTGGCAAACATTGAGCGTACCAACGCACTGTTGGCTCAGTTTCGCGTTATTCTACAGGATGAGTTACCTGATAAGGTAATCAGTAGAGATAGCAAAGCGGCCATCTTAAAGGCCATACAGGCGGAGGAAAAGCAAACCGGGTATATTGATTATATCACTATCTCATCAAGCCTGTTGTTCTCAATGAACTACGCCACAAATTACGATGATATGGCCAAACAAACCATGTACAACTGTGTGAGAAAGAATGATTATGAAGATGCCAGGGGCTACATTCAGGGCGTAGAGATTGTAAAACAAGATTACCGTGAACTGTTTGAACGGTATAAACACATCACTGGTGTGGTGTTCCTGGTCGATCCGCCGTACCTGAGCACTGATTGTACTACCTATTCAAGTTACTGGCGGTTGGGTAATTACTTGGATGTGCTTACGGTTCTGAAGGGAACGAGTTACTTTTACTTTACGTCAAATAAAAGTAGTATATTGGAGTTTACATACTGGGTGGAGCGTAATTTAGGGGCTGAGAATCCGTTTACCGGTGCAACTAAGAAAGAAGTGGATTCCCGCGTGAATAAGGTTGGTACTTACACTGATATAATGCTGTATAAGCGGGTTTAAATGGTGTTTAAATAGTAATAAAAAAGGTGAGCATATCTGTTCACCTTTTTATGCAATTATGAAGTGAACTTGCTAGTGAGCTAAATATATAACATCCCATTACGAAAACAAATATAATTGCTACAGCAGAAAAGAAAAAACGTCGAAATAATCTATTGTGTTCGATATTGTGCATAAAAGAAGCAAATATGCCTAAAAAGAAATCCTTCATAATGTGTTTTATTAAATTTTACGTATGCAAATATAATAAAAGATAGTTATATTACAGTCGTTAGTCGAAAAAAAAACATTGTGATTCTGGAGTTCGAATCAATCAGATTTAAGGATTTGTAAATTAATGTGTTGTGTAAAATATATTTAGTTGTATATTTGTAACATAATTCAATCAGGTGTCAAGATATTTATAAACCTAAAATAAATTGACATGAAAATAGAAATATCTATTGAGTTCGTCCAAGCAATAATTACACTTATCAAGTGGATTGTTGTAATGGTAGCAGTATTAAGCATAGCTTAATCTTACTCGCTAGGGGAATTGGTTTTAGCTCCATACACTGGATAAAGTTACCCCTAGATGAGAACACTTAGTAACTGTTCCACCTGATTGAATTATTTCTTAACAAGAAAAGGCAGCTGTATATTAGCTGCCTTTTCTGTTAGAAGTTTTTTAATGTTATAGTCCATTTTTCATATAGATCACGTGAGAATAGAAATCTCTTTTCACCAATTCTCAGAAAGCTAGTCCCTTTATTTGTGATAATTTTATCATCTTCATTTTTATTTATAAACTTTTTCCAAAAAGGGAATAGGTCTAAGAACTTTCCGGAAGTACTATCGAATTGATATTGGGGTGTACCCTTTATTTCAAGCGAAGGGTTGCTTCCTACCATTTTTACATTAAAGAGAATAGTCATAACATTTGTTGTGTCAGCAACATTCTTATAATTGAAAAAATAGTGTGAGCCCCTAATTGATATGCTCTCGCTACTGTATTTAAACGCTCTTTTTGCATTCAAAGCAATACTGTCAGAAAGTTGTCTAGCCTCTTTTAAGTTGTCTGTAGTAAACTTTAAAGAGGTTTGTGCGCTACAGATTAATGATACCGCAATTAGTAAGGTGGTAAGTGTAGTTTTCATTGTTATATAATTAAATTCAAGGCAAAGTTATAACAATAAATTGATTAAGCAATAGCAAAAGAATCGAAAAATTAACGGTTACGTCTATACCCAGTCTATGGCTAATTTTAGCCGATTATACCCCATTCTACACAAAAAAACAACAATATACTGTTAAATCAAAATTCATTCATCGGACTAAAATTCCAAATGTATAATTATAAAACCAAATGTTCTGATTAGATTTGCACTTTGGTTTTATAAACGATTACGTTTGAAATTTTGGAAAATAATCCGGTGCTTTTGCGTCGTGTATTGAATAATATGGTCAAAAATGCGCTCGAAGCAAGCGCCGACGGACAAACCGTAACGTTGGCAGTGAACAAAACAGATCAGAAATTAAAATTTTCCGTTCATAACTCAAAGTTTATCACACGTGATATTGAGATGCAGGTATTTATGCGCACTTTCTCTACCAAAGGGCCTCAACGTGGCCTGGGAACGTATAGCATGAAGATTTTAGGGGAACAATCTCTTGGCGGAACTGTGAACTTTACAACATCCGAAGCCGAAGGAACTACCTTTTATATTATTCTTTAAAAAGCCACCGGTTCGAAAAAGAATAGAACGCAAATTACGTGGGTTCGATATAATAAGTGAGTGGAAATCACTTATTAATAGTTGTAAAGCAATTAGAACGGTTGCATGTCCTGACTTTGGGGTCGGTCCGCTGCACCTTTATAACTTTATTTTATAATACCCTACAAATAGTGCGGTGCTCTGCACCTCCAACCTAGGTGCAGAGCACCGTACTATTTGTAGTATTCAGATCAACGCATACCCAAAAGGTGCAGCGCACCGAACCATTCGTTCTATTTCAAAAACGGAATCAGTTACATATATCGAACTCACATTAAATTACGCAAGTACCGCAAATTTTATCTGCATGTGCTTGCGTAATTTGTTTTTGGTAGAACAATGCGTTAGCACGATTCCAATAAAAAACTTGACGGAGAAATCTTTTCACCGGATAATACCTCTATTGTTTATTTCAAATGTTTCCTGAAATCAATCATCCCTTTGAACTGACGATCAATGGTAGAAAGTGATGTTGCATGTATCGATTTCACTCTCGATGGAGCAGACACTTTAAATGCACCCCCGGAAATATGACTGATAGCTTGGGCTAAACTTGCATCAGTTATATCGCCCCAAGGCAACCAAAAAGAGTCGTTGGCTAATACTCCGGAGTATTTAGCAGTTCCGGGAGTCATTCCGGCATAATAACCTCCTTCGTTGTTTGCATTGACCATTTCGAACGAAACAGCGTACAAATCATACCCTTCTTTAGTCGTTGTTTGCGTGTCGGTATATCCTATTGGCGTTGACCAGAAACCACAGGGTTTACCATAAGTGGTTTGACCTATCAGAAATAAATTTCCGGTATAATAAGGTCGCAGGTTATTGATAAGCAATTCGGATGCCGACGCAGTACTACCGCTTACGATAAAGTAAATTTGCGTTGGTTCAAAGGTATTTGTCTTTGCGAAATTCGTGGTTAGATTTTCCTTCTGACTGGCAGCCGATTGCGTTAAAGCCGTATTCATTTTATAGGTATACATCGGTTTACCATTTGCCGCCGAAGGAGCAAGCAAACTACTAAACTTCTCGCAGGTTTCAACTGACCCACCGCCATTATAACGAAGATCCACAATTAAATACTGCACCCCGGCTGCTTGAAACTTGGCGATTGTATTTGTAAGTTCCGTTTGTGAACTTGCACCTAAAAACTGATTAAAGACTACATATCCCACTTTCTTTGTATCCACTGTATATGTACTATCGCACAATACACTGTTGATAGAATAAGATCCTGCGCTAAGCGAAGTGTTGAGTGTAGTTCCATCGGGCTTTTTAAAGCCAAAAGAAGCCGCACTTGAGTTGAAAAGAGCATTTACCACAGTGGTGTAACCAATAGAAGTAGAAACAAGATAACCATCACTGGTAGCCTCAGGGTGAACCGCAGTACTACCATTGACACTTACAATTTCGTACGACCTGGCCACTCCTGCTACACCTGCCGGAGAGTTTTTGTAGACATAGGTCACAAAAAATGAGACCTGATTGGATGAATTATAAGCAGCCGTTATCATAAAACCATAGTCACCACTGGCAGTTCCCTGAGTTATTTCACCACTTAAATTACCTATCTTATCCAGAAAGCTGTAGTGATCAATAGCCTGACCTGTCTCCGAACTTATCTTTAAACCCGAAAGATATTCGAGCGCCTTTTCGGCGGTAGTATATTTGGTAGCATCCAGTGTTGCCGGTAATGCATCGTCCCATAAATAAATACCTTTCATGGTCGTGTACACCTCCGTAGTCCATTTCTGTTCCTTGGTTAACTCCGGTGCAGTTACTTCATCCTTCTTGCAGGAATAAAATAAAAATAAAACGAGGATGGGGAATAATATCCCTACTCTGAATTTAGACAGTTTGCTTTGCATAGGTATAAGAATGTAGTTATAAAATGTATTCACAGATAAACAACAATAATAAGAACGTATTCTCCTTATTGATATTGAATATAAATGGGTTGTGGTTTAAGTTTTAACAAATCAGCCGGTGTCATCATTGTATGAGGAGCCTTTTTCAAGTCGTTTTTATAAAACAACTTAAATCCGGTAAACTGAACCGGTTCTTTGTAAATATATAATTTGTAGGTGCTCCGTTTAAGAATGGGCTCACCCCATCCGTCCATATTCATTACTATTTGTACTTCAGGATGTAACTTTATGTTTTTGTGGTTACGAATCATCCCTTGCGTAAAGCGGTGTACAATAAGGATTTTGGGGGGCAGGTTATTATCCTTCACCAGTTTTGCAAGATAGTCTGAGCAATAATTGACATCAGTTGCATCCATTGTTCCAATTCTCTTCCCGGGGTTACTTCCGTCTTTCATCGAAAACTCAGGATCTATTCCTAAATGTACCTGAGGCATTTTCAAGTATTTCTCAAGCGTTGGAACCTCTTGTTGCAAGGTACTTTTTGCTACCTGTATATCCAGAAAAACAATGGCTTTTCCCATTTTGGCAATGGCCAATGCAGAGTCAATCTGATGTTCCGGCATTCGTGTGCGATATTTTCCATCCTTTCCGGGAGTACCCGAAGCTACTATGGCAATATAATGAATGGCGGGTTGTACAGGAGTGGTTGAATCGGCCTTTTCCCATGCTTTTACCTCGGCGTTTAGTCTTTTCCACACTTCTTTCGGTGGATATTCACCCAGAACTCCCATCCGTTTTGAATATAGATTGCCATAATAAGCCACAATACGTTTAAACGGTAAAATAGCACCGTCTAAAGGATACGAACGAAGCTGATGAGGCCATACGCCGGTAGTATCACCGTTAGCTAGCGCTTTAAGCTTCTTTTGATAAGCCAGGGTATCAATCGGCACGATTTTTTCTTCCTCCACAATGGTTTTTTCTCCGGGTTTTTTCGTCTTGCCCGATTCCGATTTAGGACCGCAACTGCTGAATAGTAATAAAATGCTAAGTGCTAAAATCGATAGTCGATAAGATGTAGTTCGTTGGTTCATTGGTTGATTGGTTTAAGGGTTGATGGTATAGTGGTGTAAGGGTGTAAAGGGTTAATGATTTAACTGTTCATTGATTAGTCTCTGTTCTTTACCTTTGTCTTTTGTCTTTTATCTTTTATCTTTTGTCTTTTGTCTCTCTCACTTCCCTGTAAAACTCCGTCGCATTGATTTAAGCAGTCCTTGTGGAGTACATTCCGGGACGATAATCCGGCGTACAGATTGTAGGGGTTGAATAGAATCGCGTTTAGTGGC
>Ga0302296_1000353_pt1 | contig 39374 bp, 34 predicted proteins | sample III_Fen_N3_1_FD_194546 | JGI IMG/M metagenome (GOLD analysis project Ga0302296, IMG submission 194546) | Peat permafrost microbial communities from Stordalen Mire near Abisko, Sweden - III_Fen_N3_1 | ecosystem: Environmental > Terrestrial > Soil > Wetlands > Permafrost | place: Sweden: Abisko... | reverse complement strand
ATTTAACAAACCTTCAGGTAGTAATAACTTTACTAATTCTATTTGTGTGTCTTGTAACATATATTCCTTTTTATAGAATACAAAGTTATTATTTTACCTTTTACTCCCCAACTTTTCAACTTGACCCTTTGTTTCTTCTAATGCATTTGTTCTTGCATACTTTTAAAGAGGTTGAATCAGCAAATGAAATGCCTGTAGATTTGCCTAAACAACACATTTTTAAAAATAAACTCATTGGTAATAAGGAACTTTGCATTATTTCTACAAAGCGATTATATTATACTGTTTTGGGGAACTCACTTTGTAAATGCTCTTGAACATAAAACAAATAGAAATGCTTCATGCAACGACTACCTTCCATGTGAAATTGAACCATAATGGTTATTACTTCACTTTTGCTCATTTGTGGCTTTTTCTTGGCTGGTTTGCCAATTATATGGCTTTCTAAACTTGTATTTAATTCTTGACAAAAATTGTCTATTAAATAAAATATTTCTGTAATTTTATCCTTTGAGGTACGCATAGATTATTTGTTTAATTATTTGATTCACAACCATAAAGATAATAAATACCTATGGCGTACCCAAATTTTAAACTCAAATTATTCCAGCTAATTACATTATTTTCAACGAATTATTAATCGAACTCAGGTTAATAGAATTCTCAAACGTTGTGCTAGGAATGGCTCATTCGTTTTTATGAGTTTCTTTATCTCTTGGATACTCTCCTTTATATTAAATGTAATTGCTTTTGACATTTGCGAAATTAATTCTATTATCCCCACAGGATTGTTTAGATGAATTTGTAAACAAACGTATTCGAATATTCATTCATACCTTTGTTCACCGACTTATTGTTGCAACTGAATCTGAAAACTGTTAGAATAAAGACTATTCAAACTCTTTTCGCTATTTAATCAATATTAAGTATATGAATGAATAATTATTCACGTACCTAATCGAATATATCAACCTAAATTGCAGATACAATTTCAGAAATTTATTATTGAATCTTAAATACTATAAAATATAAAAAAGATGATTGATTTAAAAGGTAAAAATGCTCTTATAACTGGAGCAAGTAGGGGCGTTGGACAACAAGTAGCGCAAGGATTGGCAAAGCTTGGTTGTAATATTATTGTTCATGGACGTACACAAGCAAGTTGTGGTAAAACACTTGAATTACTAAAAAAATACGATGTAAAGGTATTCAGTGTTTATGGTGAATTGTCAGAAGAAGAACAAGTTAATGCAATCATAAAACAAGTAAAAGATTTAAAAATAAACATTGATATTTTGTACAACAATGCAGCAATAATGTCTCAATATCATACCGATTATTGGAATCATACTTGGGAAGATTGGACAAAAAGTATGAAAGTGAATGTTTTTGCAATGTACAGTCTTTGTGCAGCATTTATTCCAGCAATGATTGAAAACGGATTTGGACGAGTTATCAATCTTACATCTGGAATTGCAGATCAACCAGAACTTGCTCCTTATGGTGCTTCAAAATGGGCTGTCAACAAACTTACCGACGATATTGCTTTTAAACTAAAAGGAACAAATGTTCGAATCAATACACTCGATCCAGGATGGTTACGTACCGATTTAGGTGGTCCAAATGCCGATCATCCTGTTGATGCTGTTTTGCCAGGAGCATTAGCACCAGCCTTAGTCGAAAATGATGGACCTAATGGTGAGTTTTTCTCAGCAATAGATCATAAACTTGACTTAAATCTATTTAAGGATTAAATTTCATACATACGGTTTTCAATAACCACTGTAAGAAATTTAAAAACTTACGGTGGTTGAAAATCAAATGCTAATGCGCTTTTTTATTATAAGGACTTTTTATTATTATTCTCTTTAACTCGGAATTTTACTATTGTAGTAATTAATTCCAAAGGTAAAGGTTTGTTTAGCGGAAACTGAACCGAGCCTTTTGCGTTTTTATATCTTGAAATTTCTTCTTTAAAATTTGCGATACCCGAAGCACAGGGATAAAAGCCTACGTGTTTAGTATATCCCGCAAAATAAACCAAAATACCATTGAGTTTGTATGCTGGCATTTGATAACTGATACATTCAATAGCATCGGGAGCAGCAACTTTAATTGTTTCACGAATTAGTGTTAATAGTTTTTGTGTTTCCGTGGGGAAGGAAGCTATGTATGTGTCTACATCTTTGGGACTTTGTCGTTCCATTATTTGCATGTTATATCTTGAGTGAAACTTGTTTTATGAGTATTCCAATTAATTCTTGTTGTCAATTATTGATTTTTGTGTTGCATATAATATAGGTTATCTAGTTGCATTCATTCTTTCAAAGGTCATTTTCAAATCATCTGGTCCCGCTTTTACTATTCCTGAACTCATGCCAAATGTTAGTTCGTCTTTACCATCTTTCAATTGTTCGAAAATAGCATTGATGAAATCGCTAACAGGAGGTGAATAATCATGCAATCCTTTGCCACCAAGATCGGTGTTTAATGCTGGAGGAATCAATTCTATAACTTCAATATTTTTTACTTTCAGCAAATGACGTAACGACAAGGTGAATGAATGCAAAAATGCTTTGGTAGCACAATACACAGGAACTTTTGTAAGAGGAACAAACGATAATGCCGAAGTCGTATTTATAATTGTTTTCAAAGATGCTAGGTTTGCAAATAACGAAGATAAATGCACTGGTGCTTCAATGTTAATCGTAATCTCTTCTTTTGCGCGTGGGTGAAAATCGTGGTCGGTTACATTCATCCATTGTTGGATACCGGCATTGTTTATTAAGACGTTGAGGTCGCTATGTTCTTTCGAAATCCAATTATATAAAGTTTCGCGTTCCGATGCAAGTGCAACATCGCATTGACGGATTATTACTGATGGATGTTTTTCAACGATAGCTTGTAAAATATTCATTCTACGACCACACACAATTACCGTATTTCCTTCTTGAACAAAACGTTCTGTTAAACCAAGTCCAATGCCCGATGCACCACCTGTTATAAGTATTTTATTATTTGAAATATTCATAATCTAATTAGTTTTAAAACGTTTGAAAGATACTTGATTTCTGTTAATAAATAAAACGATTAATTTTTCAATTTAGGTGTTTTGGGGGTATTGTTAAGAATCATAAAATAGTATATTTGCTTTCGAAATTTTTTAAAATCAAATAGTTTAAAATATGAGTTTTACACACGAAGTACAAGGTATGATTTGCGTTGCTCAAGGCGTTAATCATGGTCCGGCTCCAATTCCTGAAGAAGGAAAATGGGTAAAAGCAAAAGAAGTAAAAGACATCTCGGGATTAACCCATGGTGTTGGTTGGTGCGCACCACAACAAGGAGCTTGTAAGCTTACCTTGAATGTGAAAGAAGGAATTATCCAAGAAGCATTAGTTGAAACAATCGGATGTACAGGGATGACACATTCGGCTGCTATGGCATCTGAAATTCTTCCAGGAAAAACCATTCTTGAAGCATTAAATACTGACTTAGTTTGCGATGCAATAAATGTTGCAATGCGCGAATTATTCTTACAAATTGTTTATGGTCGCACTCAAACTGCTTTCTCTGAAGGTGGTTTACCAATCGGAGCCGGTTTGGAAGATTTAGGAAAAGGTCTTCGTGGTGTTACAGGTACATTGTATGGTACAGTAGCTAAAGGTCCTCGTTACTTAGAAATGGCAGAAGGTTATATCACTAAACTTGGTTTAGATGCAGACAGCCAAATCATCGGTTACGAATTCGTTAGCCTAGGTCGTATGATGGATATGATTAAAGCTGGAACAGAAGCTGGCGAAGCCCTTAAAAAAGCATCGGGCAAATACGGACGTATGGAAGATGCAGTTAAAGTAATTGACCCACGTAAAGAATAAGGAGGAAATAATCATGGAACATAAAACTCAATTATTTGAAAGTTACGACCGTAGAATAAACAATATCAACAAAGTCCTTAATTCTTACGGTATTGCTTCATTAGAAGAAGCAAAGAAAATATGCGACGACAAAGGTGTGGATGTGTACAATATTGTAAAAGATATTCAACCAATCGCTTTCGAAAATGCAATGTGGTCATACATTGTTGGTGGTGCAATTGCGATAAAACAAGGACAAACTGATGCTGCTACAATTGCTGCTACATTAGGAATTGGTTTACAAGCATTTTGTATCCCAGGTTCAGTAGCCGACGATCGTAAAGTAGGTATTGGACATGGTAATCTTGCTGCAATGTTATTGAAAGAAGAAACTAAATGTTTCGCTTTCTTAGCAGGACACGAGTCGTTTGCTGCTGCTGAAGGTGCTATTGGTATTGCTAAATCGGCAAACCGCGTTCGTACTGAACCACTTCGCGTTATTCTTAACGGTTTAGGTAAAGATGCTGCACAAATCATTTCTCGTATTAATGGATTTACTTACGTTCAAACACAATTCGATTACTATACAAGTGAATTGAAAGAAGTGAAACGTGTGGCTTATTCAAAAGGCGATAAAGCAAAAGTAAACTGTTACGGTTGCGACGACGTTCGCGAAGGTGTAGCAATCATGCATAGCGAAGGTGTTGATGTATCAATTACAGGAAACTCAACAAACCCAACACGTTTCCAACATCCAGTTGCTGGAACATACAAAAAAGAATGTATTGAGCAAGGTAAAAAATACTTCTCAGTAGCTTCAGGTGGTGGTACAGGACGCACATTGCATCCTGATAACATGGGTGCTGGTCCAGCTTCTTATGGTATGACAGATACAATGGGACGTATGCACTCTGACGCTCAATTTGCTGGTTCTTCTTCAGTTCCTGCTCACGTTGAAATGATGGGATTAATTGGTATGGGAAATAATCCAATGGTTGGAGCTTCGGTAGCTGTAGCTGTTGCAATTTCGCAAGCAAAATAATCCTTCGAAATATTTAATATGGAAAGGCTCGGCAGTTTGTCGAGCCTTTTTTAATTAATTTGTAATATTAAAAATAAAGAATCTTAATATTTAGTTTATTAAAATATTATGGAAAAAATTTGGATGAAACGCTTACTTAGCGATGGAGTAAAATATGAGTGGAATAATAGTTTTACTCAAGAAGAATTTGATAATAATTTTTATTGTCAAATAGGATGGATGGTTAGTGATACTCCTAAACCTCTTATAGCTCCAATTCCAAGTGAATCTAATATTAAAAATAATACTGATAATATTGAAAAACGATATCAAGTTTTTATTAGTTCTACATATACGGATCTAAAAGAAGAACGAGCAAAAAATTTTCAAACTATAATAAAACTAAATTGTTTTCCAGCCGGTATGGAGATTTTTCCCGCAATAGAGCAAGATCAATTTGAATATATAAAAAAAGAAATAGATGATAGTGATTATTATCTGCTTATTATTGGAGGAAGATATGGAACTCTTACCGTTGATGGGATAAGTTATACTGAGAAAGAGTTTGATTATGCTATTGATAAAAAGTTAAAAGTCATTGCTTTTATACATGAAAAGCCAGAAGAAATACCTTCGGAAAAATTAGAATCTGACTTGACTTTAAAACAAAAATTAGAATTATTTAAGAAAAAGGTTTCATCAGGTAGACTTGTTAATTATTTGAATAACATAGATGATTTATCTAGTCGGATAGCATCAAGTCTTCCTGAAACAATTAAAGTATTTCCTGCTGTTGGTTGGATTAGAGCTAATTCATTAAACTTGGAAGACCATAAAGCTCAATTTAATTCAAACAAAATAAGAATAAATAATTTCGATGAAATTGAAAATTTTACAGTTAAACAATTACTTGCAGATAATTTATTAAAGGATTTTGTTGAACAATCAATAAAAATTATAAATGATGAATATATCGGTTTTGAGTTCAGAAATATGCAAATATATATGAAGATGGAGCTTGTAAATCTCAAACTGTTTGATAAAACTAATTTTCAGAAAAAATATAACTTGACAGAAAAAGGAATTGAAGTTTTAAAATGGAACGATAAATATTTTTATTGATAACCCTTGTTGCAATAACGAATAAATCATCATCGAAGTATTGTTTCTTTTGCAGCAACAGGTTTACATTGGAATAACTTATATTATTGGCATGAAAAGGATAGCTGTAATGCTTTTCTCTTAAGTAAAAGCATTGCAGCCAACTTAATTGCTCTTTTAAGTGTTTTGTTTATAATAACTTTTCAGTAGAATTATTTCATAAATTCTACAATAATATCGACACATTTATCAATATCAATGTTACTTGTATTGATTGAAAGATCATAAAGTCTTGCATCTGTCCAATTTTTTCCTGTAAAAGAATCTATATATTCAGCTCTTTGTTTGTCGTTTTGAATTATCATTTCATTTGCACTTTTTTCTGATATTTGATAGAACTTTTGTAATCGTTTGCTTCGTGATGCACTATCTCCATATATGAAAATATTTACATGTTTTGGGTGATCTTGCAAGAGATGGAATCCACATCGACCAATAATGACCGATGAATGTTCATATGCTATACGCTTTATGATTTCTGATTCGGTTTTAAATAAATCAATGCTTGTCGGCCCAACCGATAATTGCATTGGAATAAAATTTTCTGGTGCATAAATACTATATGGAATAAATGATTCCCATATCGATTGTGCTCTTTCATCCCACGATTTGAGCGTCTTTACCGAAACAGAAAGCTGTTCGGCTGCTTTTTTGATGATGTCACGGTCGGCATAATAAATATTTAATTTTTTTGCCAGTTTTTGTCCGATATAAGCTCCGCCGCTTCCAAGCTGACGACTTATCGTAATTACAAAAGGTGAAGTCTGTTTCATATTTTTATAGTCTAAATGTATGTTAATTCTCAAGTAAAAGGTAAGAAAAAATATGACGTGTTTTTGTTATAAGACTATTAATTTATGTTTTGGAAGTAAAAACTAGTATTTGTAATTGGTAGTAGTTTTGTCCTGTATTATAATAAAATAGTTAATTCTATAAAGTTAATAGATGTATTTTTTATATTTGCCGACATAATAAAATTCAATTATTTGTAACGAAAATATCGTCTGTTTAATTAAAACAATTATTGAAATATGGCCAAAGACATACTCAAGAAGAAAATGGATAGCAAAAAACTAAGTGTATTAGAAAAGTCAGATATCTTTCTAGTAAAATATGAAAAGATTATTCTTTCAGTTATAGTGTTTTTATCTGTACTTTTTTCTCTGCTTTTATTTGATATTAAAGTTAGTATTGATGGCGATGATTCTGGATATATATATGCTGCCAAACTTTTTTTAGATGGTAAACAATTCCCTACTTGGCATGGGGCATTCTATCCTATGTTTCTTAGTTTTTTTATGTTTCTTTTTGGGTCAAAATTGCTCTTATTTAAGATATTGTCGTTGATTCTAGTTTCAGGCCATCTTGTTTTATTATATTTTGCGTTAAAGAAAATAATATCTCCAACGGTACTTTTTTTTACATTATTGATTTTTTCAGTCAATGCAAACCTTCTGTATCATGCAAGTCAAACTTTTTCAGAACCATTGTTTTTATTTATACAATCCCTCGTTCTTTTCTCGTTTTTTAAACTGGAGGAAAAGGCTGAATTCGATTTTCAAAAAAATAAAAAACACATTAAATCATGGCTTTTCTTCGGCTTGTCTATCTTTTTACTTGTGTTAACTAGGAATATTGGTTTCGTTGTTCTATTTACGTGTATCATATATTATTGTATTGATAAAAAGTTTTTGAAAATTGCATATTCTGTCATTTCCTTTTTGATTTTTTATTTACCGTTTTTATTATATAAACAGTTGTTTTGGAAAGAACATTCGGCTGGTTTTGAAGGTCAATTAGCATTAGGATTATACAAAGATCCTTATCATAAAGCATTTGGTTTTGAGACATTTGGAGGTATTATTGATCGATTTTTAGTGAACTCCAACTTATACCTTTCAAAAAATCTTTTGATAATATTTGGCTTTAAGAATGAATTATCGCCACTTAATTCATTTGTTAGTTTTATCTTTTATCTTTTATTTTTTTATTTTATTTACATTCTCTATAAAAACAATAAAAAGGTATTATTTCTTCTTTTATATATAGGTTTTTCATTAGCCGCAACATTTATAACGCAACAAATTTGTTGGGATCAGTTGCGATTGATTTTGGTCTTTAGTCCACTCATTTTAATCGTTTTTGGGTTTTCTTTGTCTAAATTAACACAAACAGAAAAGACTAAAAAATTTCAATTATATCTGCTACTTGGAATGTTATTACTCTTTGGTATGTCATTATTCAAAACAATAAATAAAAGTGAAGAACATAACGATATTTTAGTGAATAATTTGAAAGGAGATGTTTTATATGGATATTCTCCAGATTGGATTCATTATGTCGAGATATGTAAATGGGCTGCCAAAAATATTGAAAAGGATAAAATCATTGGAATAAGAAAACCAGACATGGCATTTATTTATTCAAATAGAAATTATCTAGGAATTATTCAGTCATTTGATGTTACTGTAGAAAAAGTAATTGAAAACTGTAAGAGTAATAACAAAAATGAGTATGTTATAATTCAATCAAAGGATTTGCATAATGAACAAGCATTAGATTCAATTGCTATGTATATGGGAAATATGGATGCTGTTATTGTTCATGAAAATGGAAATTTCCATTTCGTGTTTAAATGTTCTGACGTTAAGGAAAAATTGTTTATAAAAATGTTACAAAATAATAGAATTAATTTTGCTGCGAAATCGGATGTTTTAACCCGAATAGGCAATCAAGATTATGGATTCTATCCCGATAGCATCCTCAATTTTATAAAAAGAAATAAAATTAATTATATCATCGATGCAAATTTACGCTCTATTCCAACAAAAAAAACAGGGTTGATAATGTCTAACATAAGAAGAATGAGATATTCAATTTCATTCAAATATCCTGTTGTCTTTGAAAAAATTCATCAAGAAGGGCTTGATGATGATGAACCAACCGAGTTATATAAATTGCATTATTAAAATTGATATGTACTCAATAGTGAATATATTGTCTTTATTATATAGTGAATAACCATGAAAAAAGAATGCTAAATAAAAGATTAAATCAGCTATTTTAATGCGAACTGATAGGATCTAAATTTAAATTTCGAGGACTAAATAGAGTTAAAGAACAGTTTAAGACAGACTCATTTTCTATTCCTTAGAACAATTTAAGTCAAGGTTATTTCTTATCGTTAAAATCATAAAAAGAAAGTCACGATTTATCTGCTTCAAAATCTTCTCAGTGGACTGAAATTGTGTGTATATTTCAATAATACTGAATATAAAAAAGTATTGTATTGAACTATAATAATGCATTTCATTTTTTAAAATGTATTTTTATCGAACGTTTAAGAATAAAATTATGGATACAATAGAAAAGAAAAAGATGCGCATTTTAGTGCCAACCGATTTCTCGGAAGCCTGCGAAAATGCAATTAAACATGCTGTATTATTTTCCAAATCGTTCGATGGTTCGGTATATATTCTTCATGTCCTTGATGGTGGCGATAAGTCTTCGAAAGTTAGAACTGCGGATGATGAAACAAATTCATTTTTTAGTGATATTGAATCGCAAGCTATAGACCTTATTAATGCATTATCGAAATCATTTCCCGATGTAAATATTATTCCTGTTGTACGAAAAGGTGATATTTTTACTGTTATAAATGCTGTTGCTGAAGAGTTTGATGTTGATTTGATAATTCTTGGTACACACGGTAAAAAGGGCTTTCAAAAAATAATTGGAAGTTATGCTCTTAAGGTAATCGATAGTACAAAAGTTTCGGTTATTGTTGTACAAGCTGATGCTGTTATGGACGGATTTAGTAACATAGTATTTCCGGTTAATATAAACGTTGAAGATCGTCAAAAAGCTGAATCTGCTATTCTTTTAGCAAGAGAAACAGGTGCTACAATTCATTTATTCCCAAAAACTGAAACTATTGCTGCCAATAAAACGAAATTACAAAATGTGCTTCGTCAATTAAAAGCCTTTTTTGATAAGTATTCAGTATCGAGTATAATTGTAGAAAATGAAGAGACTTCTGGAAGCTTCGAAAATCAAATAATACAATATAGTTTAATGGTTAATGCTGATTTAATATTAATATTATCTGATCCTTCTTCGCATTTTCCGTTACTTGGTAATAAAGAAGAAAATTTGATGTTCAATAGTTCACTAATTCCTGTTATGTGTATTAATGAACGTAAATTTAAATCGTCAAAATTTTCGGTTGTTGGTTAAGTATTGCTTAAAAAGATAAGTAGAATAATAGGTAAAATGCTCGGTATTTGTCGAGCATTTTTGTTTTTTCATAAACGTGTAAGTCAATGTGATTCCAATTCGTCAAAAAAATAAAATGAAAATCATGAATCGTTTGCAGCTAAAATATCTCATTGTTCAATTATTGAGCTTATTGTTGTTCCAGTCATGTTCTCATGCACAAACCTCAAAAAACGATAGTATGAAACTACATACATTAACTTCCGAAGAAGAATATGTTATTCTTAAAAAAGGAACCGAACGTCCATTTACTGGCGAATTTTTTGACTTTCACGAAGCTGGAACATATCATTGTAAACAATGTGGTGCAGCTTTGTATAATAGCGACGATAAATTTGAGTCAAGCTGTGGTTGGCCAAGTTTCGATGATGAAATTGCGGGAGCAATAAAACGTATTCCAGATGCTGACGGTCGTCGAACCGAAATTGTTTGCGCTCATTGTGGTGGACATCTTGGACATGTTTTTATCGGCGAAGGATTAACACAAAAAAATACTCGTCATTGTGTTAATTCAATTTCAATGACATTTACTCCCCAAGAAGATAAATATGACACTGCCTATTTTGCATCAGGATGTTTTTGGGGAACACAATATTGGTTCGAAAAGACCGATGGAGTTATCTCAACAAGGGTTGGTTATATTGGTGGACATTTGAATAATCCTAGTTATAAGGAAGTTTGTACCGGTACTACTGGACATGCTGAAGCACTCGAAGTTGTTTATGATACAACTAAAACATCGTTCGAAACGTTGGCGAAAATCTTTTTTGAAACTCACGACCAATCGCAAGTTGGTGGCCAAGGTCCCGATATAGGCAACCAATATCGGTCAGAAATATTTTATGAAAACGATGAACAAAAAGCCGTAGCTGAAAAGTTGATTGAATATTTAAAATTAAAGGGCTTTAGTGTTGCAACCAGATTGACAAAAGCTTCGAAATTTTGGGAGGCCGAAGATTACCATCAACATTATTATCAAAGAAAAGATGGTACACCGTATTGTCACATTTACAAGAAAAAGTTTTATTAATGGGTTAATTGTTTAATATGGTAGTATGCTAAGTGGTTGAATTTTAGTAGTGTTATTTTTGCATGTTATTACATTAACTCATTATTTTCTTTTATTTACCAATTGTCCACAAGCAGCATCAATATCTTTTCCTTTGCTAGCTCTGATATTGACAATCATATTTTTCGATTCTAAAAACGAAACGAATTTCTTTAAGCGGTCGGGACTCGTTGTTTTAAATGGCGAATTGTCCGTTTGATTATATTCGATAATGTTTATTTTACTTGGAAAAGCTCGGCAAAAAATAGCTAATTTTTGAGCATCTTCCACTGAATCATTAATATCGTTGAGAATCAAATATTCCATGGTAACACGACTACCCGTTTTCTTTGAAAAATAGCTGATTGCTTCACGTAACGAATCGAGTGTGTGAGCAGTGTTTATCATCATTAACTTTGAACGTGCGGCTTCGTCAGCACTGTGCAAGGAAACTGCCAAATTGCATTTAAAACCATCGTCGGCTAATTGCTTTATTTGTGGAGCAAGACCCGCAGTTGATAACGTTAATCGTTGCGGCGACATTCCCATTCCATCTGACGAAGTGATATTTGCTATGGCTTCCATTACGTTTTTGTAATTTTGTAAAGGTTCGCCCATTCCCATCATTACAATATTGCTTAATCCATAGCCAAAGGTTTCGATCGAAAGTTGGTTAAGCATAAACGTTTGGTCATAAATTTCTGCAGCGGTTAAGTTGCGTTTATAGCCCAACGTACCTGTAGCACAAAAGCTACACTTTAACGCGCATCCAACTTGTGATGAAATACAGGCAGTTGATCTATCGGTCGATGGAATTATAACTCCTTCGATTAATGAATCGTCGCTTAGTTTGAACGCAATTTTTATCGTTTTATCTGAACTTACAAGTTTGGTATCGATGGTTGGTATCTGTAACGTGAAATTTTCTGCTAGAGCCGTTCTCATCGTTTTCGATAGGTTCGACATATCGTCAAATGATTTTGCACCTTTCTTCCACAACCACTCATATATCTGACCTGCACGAAATTTCTGTTCGCCTTTTGAAAGCAAAAAGGCTTCGATTTCGGCTTTTGTTTGGCTTTTAATATCTATCATGATGCAAAGATAGGAAGAGTTATACGTTACATGGTATAAGTTGCAAGAAAAGATTAGTCAATAATAAAGACTTGTTAGTTTTGAATCTGACTTTTGTCTAAATTGCATAAGGTTTTCAAAATAGATTTCTATGACAAAAATATATACCAAAACAGGCGATAAAGGCGAAACATCTTTGATTGGAGGAACCAGAGTTCCCAAATATCATATTCGACTCGAAAGTTATGGAACCGTTGATGAACTCAATTCGCATCTTGGCTTAATTCGCGATTTGCTCGCTGATAATAATAAAGAATACCTCAGTTCTATGCTTCATTGTATTCAACACCGGCTTTTTTCTGTTTGTTCAGAATTGGCAAATGAAACGCACGATCATAAAAAAATGTCAGTAATTAACGAGATTGATATTACGTTTCTTGAAGATAAAATGGATGAATTTACCGCAGAATTACAACCATTACAGAACTTTATTTTGCCTGGAGGTCACGTTATTGCTTCGCAATGTCATATTGCACGCACAGTGTGTCGTAGAGCAGAAAGAAATATAATTAAACTCTCACAAGAAGCGGAAGTTTCAGAATTACTCTTAAAATTTATCAACCGGTTGTCTGATTTTATGTTCTTGTTAGCCAGAAAGATACTGAAAGATTTCAACAAAGATGAGATTCTGTGGAAAACGGAGTTGTAGATTGGAATATTTTGGTAAATTTGCGGAAATAAACAAGCGTAATATTATAAAACGTTAATATTCAGATATATGTATTGGACACTTGAATTAGCTTCCAAATTGGAAGATGCACCATGGCCAGCAACGAAAGATGAGTTAATCGACTTTGCTATTCGTTCGGGAGCACCGCTAGAGGTAATCGAAAATCTTCAAGAGATTGAAGACGAAGGCGAAATTTATGATAGTATCGAAGATATTTGGCCTGATTATCCAAGTAAAGACGATTTCTTTTTCAACGAAGAAGAGTATTAAAAAACGGAAGTGCGAGCAATAAACTCGCACTTTTTTTATCTGTAAACATGCTTAATTTATCTACTTGTTCGCTTTTTGTTGGACTTTCTGATGTGCAAATCGAAACATTATTCGAAAAGATTCATCATCAAGTAAAACAATACCAAACAAACGACATCATTGCGTATGGTGGCGATGTTTGTAATGCTTTGCTGACGGTTGTCTGTGGCGAAGTTGTTGCTGAAATGTCCAATTTTGATGGTCGTTCAATTAAGATAGAAGAAATTACAGCTCCCAATACTTTGGCAGAAGCCTTTGTGTTTGGAAATCAGAATCTGTTTCCTGTAACAATAATTGCAAAAACCAATTGCTCTATATTGAGTATTCAAAAAGACGAGTTGCTAAAGTTGTTCCAAATGCAATCGGAAATTCTTCGCAACTATTTAAACTCAATTTCAAATCGCACCCAGTTTCTAACTGCTAAAATACGCTTCTTAACCTTTAAAACCATTAAAGGTAAATTATCGAGTTACATTTTAAAGCTTTCTGAAAATAAACTAAAAACGGTTTCAATGCCCATGACACAGGAAAATCTAGCTGGATTTTTTGGTGTAGCACGACCGTCGTTGGCAAGGGCTTTAGCCGAATTACAAGATGAAGGTGCGATTTCTATTAATCGTAAAGAAATTGCAATTATTGATAGATCGATTTTATTGGCTTATATAAACGAGTAGTGACGCGATTTATCGCGTATAAATTTCTTGTGATATGTGTTTTAGACGCGATAAATCGCGTCTCTCCGGAGAATAAATTCCAACAATCCCTCACAAGCATCTTCCAAAATATCTAAAACCAATTCGAATCCTTGATCACCGCCATAATAGGGATCTGGAACAAAATTATATGACATCTTTTTGCTGAAATGAGTCATTCTATAAAGCTTGTTTTTCCATGCAGGAATTCTTGCTAATTCGTCTAGGGCTTTCATATTATCATCATCCATTCCAATAATCATATCGAAATATTCGAAATCGACTCTTGCATTTACTGGTCGCGATCGGTGAGTTATTGTTAATCCACGACGTGAAGCGTGATCTCGCATACGACTATCTGCCATTTGTCCTTCGTGGTTGTCTATTATTCCTGCAGAATCTAATTCAAAAATAGAATTTAACCCATGTTTCTCAACCAATTTCTCCATAACTATTTCAGCAGAAGGTGATCGACAGATATTACCGAGACAAACGAAAAGTATTTTATTTGTATTCATTTTTATACTTTTATGACGTAAAATTAGCAAGAAATGATGGATTGTTGGAGAGAGAATACCGTTTGTTCTTGCAAATGTTTTAAAATTAAAGTTAATAAGTTTTGTAATGTGCATTGTATTAGTGTGTTGTGTTTATGGTATTGTGCATAAATATTCATGTAAATTTAATTAACTTTTTTTTTGATATTACAAATAAATGAGTATTTTTATCTGCGAAAATGATGGAAAAATAATAGTTGAGTTGGGGAGTAAAATATCTTTAAATAAATGATTAATACATATATATGTCTGAAATAATAATCAAAAATAAAAGGAAGATTTTACGATTACTATTTGGCACTTTAAGCTTTTCAACAGCATTATTCGTTTTTCAAGCTTGCTATGGAACAAATAAAGATTTTGGACGAGATGTTTTAATAAAGGGTTGTGTAAGATCGAAAACCAACGAAAAACCACTTGCTGGTATACGCGTTTCAATTACTAATATGCCACAATATACTTATACCGATTCAAAAGGTCAATTTCAAATGTTTGGCTCAAGCAATAATTCTTATCATTTAATCTTTGAAGATACAACAGCGCATCCATTATTAGCATCGGTTGATACTACTGTTTTTGTAAAAAAAACGGCTCCTTTTTTCAATATCTTTATTAATGATAGACAAAATATCCAATATTAGTCAATTCATTCATAATCAGTTTGTGAAAAATGAGACGAAGCTTCACGAATTAAGCTATCTGTTTTGGGAATGCACTCAACGATGTAATCTATCATGTAAACACTGTGGTACCGATTGTTCTTCAAATTCCTCAATAAAAGATATGCCTTTTGAACACTTTTTAGAGGCTATTTTGCCATTGAAAGAGAAATACAAGAAAGGTAGCATTACTGTTGTTATTTCAGGCGGTGAGCCATTACTACGTAACGATTTAGCAGATTGTGGATTAGCGTTACGACAAAATGGATTCCGTTGGGGAATTGTTACAAATGGATTTTTGTATGATTATGAAATGCACGGAAAATTACTTGCTGCTGGAATGGGTGCAATTACTGTGAGTGTTGATGGATTAGGAGAATCACATAATTGGTTGCGAGGAAATAAACAAAGTTTTAGTAGAGCAATGCAAGCTTTAGATCTGATCACTAATTCCGATAGGTTGAAATCGGATGTCGTTACATGTGTCAATGCAAAAAATATTTCGGAACTCGATTTTTTAAAATCATATTTTATTTCAAAAAAGGTGAAGTCGTGGCGATTATTCACCATTGCACCAATTGGTCGTGCAAGTTTAAAAGAAGATCTTCAACTTAATGGAGAGCAAACACGCTATTTAATGGAATTTATAACTCAATCAAGACTTGAAAAACAAATTGATATAAAATTGAGTTGCGAAGCCTATGTTGGTGAATATGAAAAAAAGGTTCGCGATGCTCACTTTTTTTGTCGGGCAGGTATAAATATTGCATCAGTACTTATTGATGGATCAATATCAGCTTGTCCCAATATTAATAGACATTTTGTTCAAGGGAATATTTATCATGATGATTTTTTTGATGTTTGGGAAAATCGATTTCAAGTAATGCGTGACAGAAAATGGACAAAAATGGGAACTTGTGCCAATTGCAAAGAGTATAACAACTGCAATGGAGGTGCATTACATTTATGGAACGAAAACAAAGATTGTATATTAAAATGTTTGCACCAGGAAATCAAAAGTGCTATTGTGTTGGTATAATTATCATTGCAATGCTTTTACCTTTTTCCGTTTATTCGCAACGTAGCTATAAAAGCAAAATCAAAAAAAATACTTTTTATGTCGAATTATTAGGTGCAGCACCAATTGCTAGTATTTCGTATGGTCGGCAAATTATTTTGTCTCAAGAAGATGAACTTTCTTTAGATCTTGGATTTCAATATGCTCCGTTTGTATCTAATCGAATTACTGCCGGTATAAGTCCTCAGATAAGTTATTTACATGGGAATAAAAACCATTTTGAAATTGGATTTGGACTGTTTCACGATTTTTATTGGGGAGATTATATTCCATTTCCAAAACTAGGATATCGCTATCAAAACAAAGATGGTGGATTTTTCTACAAGCTTGAATTGACACCTATGTTGGTTTATATAAAGCAAACGAAAACAATTTTGCCTTGGGGAGGAGTTGGGCTCGGGTGGGCCTTTTGATCGTATTTAGACATAAAAAAAGGGACTATGCATTTCTGCGTTTGTCCCTTTTCTGTATTTTGAGAAATAGTTATTTTTGAATAATTATCGATTTTGTAATTGTTTGGTTATTGGTCTCAATTCGAATAAAATAAACTCCCGTTTGAATTGCCGAACAATCAACTAACAGTTCATTATCGCCTTTCAGTCTTTTTAATTCATGACCAAAAATATCAATTATTGTAACCATTAAGCCCGATTGCATTGTGCTTTTAATGGTGAATGTATCTTTTGTTGGATTTGGATAAACTGAAATGTTTTGTCTTTCAATTTCAGGCGTGTAACTTAAGGCTGAGTCTGTTGATAATTGTAAAACACCAACATTCGATAAATCTTGGTAATTATTGCCATTTCCAACCCACATTACTTGATTTCCACGTGTTGTAGTTCCATCAGCATCATCAACAGCTATATCAAAACCATAGAGTTCTGTTAAACTTGGAGTTACTCCTAATGTTGACCAAGGAATCGCAAATTCCATTGTATAGCCACCACTAATTAATTGTGTTGCTGAAGTAACTTTTGAAGTGTTTGTAACAGCACCAGTTCCCGTTCCAATTTTTTGCCAAATAGTTGCACTATTAACTACTTTAATCCATTGGCGGTCAAATGAATCATATGTACCGCCGTTGTGATTCATGTCAAAATACATTTCAATCGCATCATTGTCATAAGCTGCTGCATTTGAGTTTGTAATTGTTGCATCTAAAACTTGTATACCGACATAAAAATTATTTGAATCCCAAGCTAAACCAAACGTTTCAGTATTGTTTTTTGTCCCACTTGCAACTTTTGCAATAGTTTTGTTCAAATTCCAAATTGATTCGTCAAGGTTGCCATCAATTATTGGAGCAGTAAATGATTTTTTCGCTATAATCAAATTTGGATTAGCAGTTATCGTTATAATACTTGTATCTTTAAATGAGCCATCAACTGTTTGTACGACGATATTCGCTGTTCCAACAGCATAGGCTGAAACCATTCCACTGCTCGAAACTTTAGCTATGCTTGGATTTAAACTTATCCATGTTACATTCCTATTTGATGCATTGGCTGGTGTAATTGTTGTTGATAGTTGAATTGATTTTCCAACCATAACGTTTTGGTTGGAAACAGTAATGCCAGTTACATTTATTACGCTAACAGTACAAAGCGTTGAGTCTATAAATCTACCATCAGTTGTTTTTGCGATAATGTATGTAGATCCAAGAGCGATTCCACTAGCTGTTCCACTATATGATATCTTTATAATATTTGTATCTCGGCTAATCCAAGTTAAGTCACTGTAGGAATTTGCTGGTTCAAAAGTAACTGCAATGGGCCATGTTTGCGATAGTGATACTGATGATGGTTTTTGAGGAATATACATAGTATCGGCTTTTTTATTGGCAGTTTGAGAAAGTACATATGCTATTGCACCAACTAAACCAGCGCTATAATCGATTCCACCTTCTCCATTTGTATAATTACCTCGATCGTCGTTATATGTTCCACTACGAATTCCTCCAACAAGATATCCAAATTGCGCATTCCGTTTTGGAATTTCTATAATGGTCGTATTTGAAACGTCATTATCATTAAGATACACATTTCTGTGATGTGGATATTTAACCGCATTGCTTCCAAATCCAACAACAAATGACATTCCTGCATTATTGGCACCAGCTTTATTGTTTCCTAATATATAATCAATTTGTTTGTAAATAAAAGGATCGACACTCGTTATATTTTTGAATACATTATTTGCAGCTACTATAAAAGCAGCGTTTCCATTATATCGTAAGGTTCCCCATGTTTTGTCGCCTCCAGTAAAAAGGCCATTTGCATCAACATTACTTTTATACATCGTTGCGAAATTATCGAGTAATGTAGCAGAAACGGTACTTCCAAGTGTTGCTAAATTATAGGCAGCTATATCATCATTATTACTATATCCAAAACAAAAATTATGATTTGTTAAACTCGCTTCAAACGAAAGTGCTTCTGTTTTGTATTTTGTATCGTTCGTTGCATAATATAATTCAGTACACATACTTGCATAATCATCTTGCCATTTAGCATTTGCACCATAAAAAGCATTTTCAGGACTTCCAGCAGTTCCTGGATTAGCTTTTGCAAATGCGTAGGCTAATAATGCATGCGCTAAACAAGTATCGGCATAAGCCGTATCGTATTGTCGGTATTTTCTAGACATCAATGCTAATGTTGCTCCACAAAACGAAGCCATTGATGCATCTTTTACATTGCTGTACATTACACGTGGTTGACCACCATCGGCAGTACCTAATGTAGCCATTTTTACTGCCGTTATCCAATGTTTATGATCGGCATTTCCTTGTCCTTTTTGTGAATAAAAGGTCGTATCATTTCTAGTTGCTTTGATAAAGAAATCAGTAGCATATTTTACTTCGTTTAATATGTCGGGAATACTATCGGGATCGTGTCCTGTACCTTCCCAATTAAAGTCTTGGGTCGACTTGTACCCAGCATAGTTTTGTGAATAATAGTCGCCATATCCAGCAGGCCAAAGGTCATATCCTTTTAATAATATATAGGCTGAGTAAAATTGTGTTTGTCCAAACATTGGATGATCGCCACAATCGAACCAACCTCCGGTTAAATCATAGCCGTTATCGTTATCATTATTAAAATCTATGCCTGTACCGTGATTCATGAGAAGCCAGTTTGTTGGTCCTCCTGTTTTAAGGCTTGCACGTTGTGCACCATAAAATCTTGCAGTCATCCATTCTGCTTTTTTGTAATCTGTAGTATTAAATACTTGCGAAAATACATTCCTTGTACTTAAGGTTGCACCCAATAATAGTAGTAGATATAAATACTTTTTCATAAAAAATGAGTTTTAAAATGCTATTAGAATGTCCTTAATAGTGAATACAAAGCTACAGTATTCATTTATTCGGGTAGGACTACATTTCATTCATTTATTATCGCTTTTTAAATCAAATTCTTGAATTTTCGAGTAAAATGTTCTAAAAATGAAAAATAGGAATTGAATTTATATTTAATATAAAATAGTTTACATTGTAAACGGTTTGATTTAATAACTATATTTGTATACAAAATATTTACAATGTTAAACTCTTCTGTTAACCAATTAGAACAACCTCTTGGCAGAGTACTTTCGCTTATTGCAAAAGATTTTTTAGAATTACTGCATGAAAAGCTTTCACATATTGACTTAGATCGTAATTTTTATGCTCTAAGTCTAATAGGAAAAGCTGATGGCGAAATGACTCAACAAGATTTGGCAACGCGACTTGATAGTGATAAGGTATCAATTGTGAGGATTATCGACTATTTGACTGAAAAAGGGTATGTAATTCGAACAAATCATTCACAAGATCGTCGTAAGTATTGTTTAACTTTGACATCGAAAGCTAAGAATGAAATTGGGGACATAGAACTTTGTTTAAAGGACGTTCATACGAAATCATTTCAAGGTCTTACAGACACGCAAATTGAAGAATTTCATAAGACATTAGCTATTATTCAACAAAATATTAAAACGGTAAAATAAAAGAAATGACTTCAAAATTTTTATTACTACTTCCAGTTTCAATAAGTCTTTTAGTTGCTTGTGGACATGGCAAAAAAGATGATAAATCGAAAGACAAACCACCAGTAAAAGTTGATGTGATAATTGCTGGAAATGAAGATATTCCCCAAACGATTGAAGTAAACGGTACCATTTTATCAAACGAAATGGTAGAATTACATCCCGAAATAAGCGGTCGGTTGATATATCTGAACATTCCCGATGGTGCAAAAGTGGAACAAGGAACCATTCTTGCCCGAGTAAATGATGCAGATCTTCAAGCCCAACTTGAACAGCAAAAATCGCAACTCTCGTTAGCCAAGAAAAACGAACAACGATTAAAAATACTTTTGGGAGTTAATGGTGTAAATCAAGCAGACTATGATGCAGCACAAAATCAAGTAACCAGCCTTGAAGCATCAGTGAAGGTTATTTCTGCACAAATTGATAAAACAGTTATTAAAGCACCATTTTCGGGAACGTTAGGATTACGTCAAGTGAGTCCCGGTGCATATGTTACACCACAAACACTTATTGGAACATTGCAGCAAATAGATAAAGTGAAAATAGATTTTACCGTTCCGGAAAACTATGTTGATTTAGTTAAAGTTGGAAATAAAGTATCGATTGCCGTAACTGAAAATGACAAAATTGTTTCAGCAAAAATCATTGCCATTGAACCGCAAATTAATACAACAACTCGAAATATAAAAGTAAGAGCAATACTCGATAATGGCATTTATAGTCCAGGAACATTTGTGAAGGTGCAATTATTTCAAAAAGGGAAAGGCATCTTAGTACCTACAAATGCAATAATTCCTGATGCATTTTCGAATCAAGTAGTCGTTGTAAAAAACGGTAAAGCTATTTTTAAAGATGTGGAAACCGGAGTTAGAACGCCCAATGTAATTGAAATAACGAAAGGTCTTGCTATTGGGGACAGCATAGTCGTTGCAGGTGTGTTATTTGTAAGAGCTTCCGAAAAAGTTGACATTCGGAAAGTAAAGAAGTTGAATGATTTAAAATAATATATGCTCTATCCAGAGGAAACAATTGTCTTCATTTTGGATGTAAGAGTATTGAAATAAAGAGTATGAATATTTCAGAATTATCATTAAAACGTCCCATTTTAGCTACGGTAATGAACCTTATGATTATCCTATTTGGAGTCATTGGATACATGTATTTGGGCGTTCGAGAATATCCGGCAATCGATCCGCCATTAATAACTGTTACGACCAATTATACCGGAGCTAATGCCGATATTATTGAAAGTCAAATAACAGAACCACTAGAGAAACTTATAAATGGGATTCCCGGTATAAAATCAATTTCGTCAACCAGTTCAATAGGGAAAAGCAATATCTCAGTTGAATTTAATCTCAATGCTAATTTAGAAACAGCTGCAAATGACGTTCGCGATAAGGTAGGTCAAGCAATTTCGAGCTTACCAGCCGATATTGATGCAGCTCCAATTGTTACAAAATCGGATGCAAACAGCGATTTTATCATTATCATTGCTATTCAAAGCAAATCAAAAAGTCTGCTTGAGTTGAGCGATTATGCCGAAAATGTTCTTCAAAACAAATTTCAAACAATTCCCGAAGTTAGTGCCGTAAATATTGTTGGACAAAAGCGTCCTGCAATGCGCATATGGATTGATCCTGATAAACTAAATGCATACAACATCGCCTTCAATGATATTACTGATATTCTTAATAAAGAGAATGTGGAAGTTCCTTCTGGAAAACTGTATGGTAATAAAACCGAGTTAACAATAAAGGCATTAGGGAAACTTAAGACTGAAAAGGACTTTTGTAATTTAATAATTCGAGAAACACCCGATGGAATTGTTCGTCTGAGCGATGTTGCTAAAGTTGAAATTGGTCCTGAACAATACGAACAGAATTGGAGACTTAATGGCGTTTCAGCTGTTGGATTGACCATTGTGCCACAACCAGGAGCCAATTATATAAAAATTTCGGATGAGTTTAACAAACGCCTCGATCAAATTAAGAAAACTCAAAAAGGCGATTTGCAATTCATAACACTGATCGACAATACTAAAAATGTCCGTCGTTCATTAACAGAGGTTAAAGAAACTTTGCTAATCGCATTTTTGTTGGTTATTTTGGTTATTTATTTCTTTTTTCGCGATTGGTTAATTGCCATTCGACCGCTAATTGATATTCCAATTTCTCTTATTGCCACATTCTTTATAATGTATTTGGCAGGATTTTCAATTAATATCTTAACCCTTTTAGGCATTGTTTTGGCAACAGGTTTGGTGGTTGATGATGGTATTGTTGTTACCGAAAACATTTTCCGATTGTTCGAAGGTGGAATGCCAATTAGAAAAGCTGCTCTTGAAGGAAGTAAAGAGATTTTCTTTGCCGTTGTTTCTACATCAATCACCTTGGCAATTGTATTTTTACCTGTGATTTTTTTACAAGGATTCGTTGGAAGTTTATTTCGTGAATTTGGAATTGTAGTGGCAGCTGCTGTATTGATTTCTGCATTTGTATCATTAACAATTACTCCAGTTTTAAATGTACTTTTAACTCGGAAAAGCCATAAACATAGTCGATTTTATGTACGTTCCGAGCCTTTCTTTAAGGGAATGGAAAATAAATATCGTAATCTCATAACTCGATTTATAAACAAACGATGGATAGCATGGGTAATTGTTGGAGTGTGTGTAGCAATAATTTTAATTATCGGAAAATCAATTCAAAGTGAACTAGCTCCGCTTGAAGATAAAGGACAGATACGATTACTTGTCACAGCTCCCGAAGGTGCAAGTTTTAAATATATGATGAACGAAGGTGATAAACTTGGGAACTTTCTAATCGATTCGATTGAAGGACGCGACTTTTCATTTTTATCAATACCAAGTTTTAGCTCAACAGGTGTCAATAGCGGAATGGGACGGATTGGATTATTGCCTGTTGGTGAAAGGAAGAAAAGTCAAAGTGAAATAGCTAAAGAATTATCAAAAAAACTGATGCGATTCAATAATTTCAGAATCATACCTATTGAAGAACAAACAATTGCCGTTGGTTTAAGCTCGAAAGGTGCAATGCCGGTACAATTTGTGATTCAAAATTTCAGCTTTGATAAATTGAAAGAAATTGTTCCTAAATTTTTAGATGCAGCACGCAACGATAAAACTTTTCAAAATGTTGATGTTAATCTTAAATTCAATAAACCTGAGTCGAATATAACAATCGACAGGATAAAAGCACGGCAATTAGGTTTAACCATAAGCGATATAGCAACTGTTCTTCAAAGTGCATTTAGCGGACGTCGCATTGCATATTTTACAATGAATGGGAAACAATATCAGGTTATTAGTCAAGTTGCTATGAACGATCGTCAAGAACCTACCGATATTTCGAAATTGTATGTTCGAAATAGTAAAGGCGATAATATTCCATTGTCGGCAGTTCTAATGGTTACAACGAGTGCAAATCCTCCAACCTTATATCATTTCAACCGATATAAAGCTGCTACAATTTCTGCATCGTTGTCCGATGGTAAAACTATTGGCGATGGTGTAAAAGCAATGCAAGCAATTGCCGATAAGCTACTCGACGAAAGTTATCAAACATCACTCAGCGGACCATCGCGCGATTTTGCCGAGAGTTCATCAAACACAGCTTTTGCATTTGGATTGGCGTTGTTGCTTATTTTCCTTGTGTTAGCAGCTCAATTTGAAAGTTTCAAAGATCCTTTAATTATAATGATTACCGTTCCTTTGGCTATTGCTGGAGCATTATTTAGTTTGTGGATTTTTGGGCAAACCTTAAATATATTCTCCGAAATTGGAATGATTACCTTAATTGGATTGGTTACAAAAAACGGAATCTTGATAGTGGAATTTGCAAATCAAAAACGCGAACAAGGACTGAATAAACACGATGCCGTTATTGAAGCTGCAACACTCCGTCTTCGTCCAATATTGATGACAAGTTTGGCTACTTCACTTGGAGCTTTACCAATCGCGTTAAGTCTTGGTGCAGCTGCAACAAGCCGAATTCCTTTGGGAATCGTAATTGTTGGCGGATTGTTATTCTCGCTGGTTTTGACATTATTTGTGATTCCTGCGATATACACCTACATTTCAAGTCATCATAAACAAACGAAAGAAGAAATGTTAACCGAAGAATAATATCTAGATAACTTATTGTAGTTGAGTAATTTCAAAGCTTGTTCGTAAAATATATAAATATGAAACGATTAATAACATTACTATTTTTCTTGCCAATATTGGCAAATGCTCAACAGCTTTCTCTTAAGAATGCTATTGATACTTCTTTGAAGAATAATTTTGATATTCTTATTTCTCAAGATAATGTTGAACAAAATCGTATTGCAAATACTTATGGAAATGCTGGCGGAATGCCATCAATAAATATTACTTCAGGCGATAATAATTCCTTTAATAGCGTTCATCAAGAATACAACAATCAACCTGATTTGAATAAAACCAATGTTTATGGAAGTAACCTGAATGGTGCTGTTATGGCTAGTTTTCCATTATTTAATGGATTCAAAGTTATGACTACAAAAAAGCAATTGGAAGCATTACAAGCCCAAAGCGAATTGCAATTAAATGCACAAATTCAAAACACCATGGCAGCGGTGATGATGAAATATTTCGACATCGTGCGTCAAGAAAAATATCTTACGATTTTAAATCGTTCGCTTGATGTTTCAAAAGAAAAATTATCAATCGTTTCAACGCGTAAAAATGTTGGAATGGCAAACGATGCTGATTTTCTTCAAGCGCAAATTGATGAATCGACTGTTGAACAAAATATCAAATCGCAACAACTTATAATTGAACAATCAAAAACCGATTTGCTCCAATTGATGAATGCTAAATCGTTTTACCAATTTAGCCTAAGCGACAGTATTTCAGTTGATAAAACGATTATTCTTGATTCAATAAAAAATTGTCTTAAGCAAAATCCACAATATCTTTCACTCGATCAGCAAGTTAAAATAAATGAAATGGTCGTTAAGCAAATTAATGCGCAACGATATCCGAGTTTTAAAATCAATACGTCATACAATATGTCGTATATTAACAATGGAGTAGGTTCGCTTCTTGTGAATCAAAGCTATGGACCACAACTGGGTTTTGCATTGCAGATTCCTATTTACAATGGAAATCAATATAAAACGCAAAAAAATGTAGCGTTAAGTAAGGTAAGTATGGCAGAACATCAACGTGAAAATGTCTTGATGTCATTCACTGCCGATGCGTATAAGACGTTTTTGTCTTATCAAAATACACTTCAACAAATAGCGGAACAACAAACAAACTATGAACGTTCAGGTAGTTTAGTTAAAATTGTGATGCTCCGTTTTCAGAATAATCTTGCTACAATGCTTGATGTAAAAGCAGCTCAATTGAGTTTCGAAAATGCTGGATATACGTTAATTAATCTCCAATTTGCAGCAAAAACAGCAGAGATTGAATTGAAACGATTAGTATATCGATTACGATAATTTTGAGTTTCTCCGTCATTTTATTCCTATAAGAAAAATGTTATATTTGCACATTGTTAAACAGCAAAATCAAAGCAATGAAAATACTATTTAAAATCATAATCAGCATATTTATAGTTGGTTGTCTCACAAGTGCCACTTCGCTAAGACCATTTATATATACCGTAACCGTTAAAATTAATGATACTTTAAATATTGATGAACGTGAAGTCGATGTTCAAGCTTGGTTATCATATTATACATGGTTGCAAGAAAATGAAGTAGACCTCGTTTCACGCCGTGCTTTGCCTGATAGTAATGCTATGGAACCTATTGTTTGGCAATTAATTAAAAATAAATCGACGAGAATGAATAAAGAGGTCAGCTTGTTTACCTATCAATATATTGGGAATTATGATGCAGATACTTATGAATCTATAGTGAAGCTTCAGAAAAACAAACAGCAACCAAGCTTCAATCAAATAATGATGTATCCAATGACAGGTTTGTCGTATGAACAAGTTATAGATTTCTGCGAATGGAGAACAGAAATTGTTGGCGAAAAGAAGGTTGAGTACAGACTTCCTACTGAAAATGAATGGACTATGATTGCAAAGCTTGGATTAAAAAGCAACGAGAAATCGCAAGGCTTTTGTGATAGTTTGGATGGGAAAAAGCTACTATTCAATTATAAAACATTAAATTCTTCGAGATACAAATACAAAGAATCGATTCCAATTAGCAATTTGCAAAGTGCAGCTAATTTTTTGCCGAATGAATTGAAAATATGGGATTTGTTTGGAAATGTTTCGGAAATGACTTCGAAAAAAGGAATTGCCAAAGGTGGTAGCTTTAATAGTTTTGCCAAACAATGTAATGTCGATTCTATACAACATTACAAAAGACCCGAAAAATGGTTGGGATTTAGATGTGTAGCAATACTTTTACCGCAAGAATAATTTATTCCAAAGCTTTCAATTCAGCCGATACAAAAGCTAAAAGTTCGCTTATATAAGCAGCTGAAAAATCGAATTTAATCCCCGCAGTTTGGTATATTTCTTTAATCGAAACGGTGTACCCAAGAGCAAGAGCATTCTTGTATTGCTCAATTGTTTTCTTTGGATTTTCCTTATAGTTTTTCCAAATAGAGATAGCACCTAATTGTGAAATACCGTATTCTATATAATAAAAAGGAACTTCGAAAATATGTAATTGTCGTTGCCAAGATGTATTTCGGAAATGTTCTAATCCTTCCCAATTGACAATAGAATCAGAAAAATCGTTTAAGATATTATTCCACGCAATAGTGCGTTCTTCAAAGCTTTCGCCAATATTATTATAAAGATGATTTTGGAATGCATCAACAATCATAATCCATGGAAGAATGGCAATAACACCTTCGAGTTGACTGCGTTTTGCGCGTTTTAATTCTGCTTCGTTAGTGAAATAATGATGCCAATGTTCCATCGATATTAATTCCATCGACATCGAAGCTAATTCTGCAACTTCCGATGGCAGTCCTTTAAAATCGACCAATTCCAAATGTGAACTAAGAAACGAATGAATTGCATGACCACCTTCGTGCACCATGGTTTCCACATCACGAAGTGTGCCGGCAGCATTCATATATATAAATGGAGCATTACTTTCGTACAATGGATAATTAAATCCACCTGGAGCCTTGCCTTTGCGCGATTCTAGGTCAAAGTGTCCATTGCGTTTCATAATTCTGAGAAACTCACCAAATTGTAAATCAATCTCGTCGAAACAAGTTATTGCTTTTTCTAAAAGTTCTTCAGGATTTTCGAATGGTTTTAATGGTGCTTGATTATCGGTATCGACCTCTGTATCCCAAGGACGAAGAACATCAACGCCAAGTTTTGCCTTACGTTGTTCTTGCATTTGTTTTACCAATGGTAATACAAACTGTTTTACTGACTGATGAAAGTCGTTGCAATCTTTTTGTGTATAATCGAATCGACCAAGTTCTTTAAATCTATATTCAACAAACGTTTCGAATCCAGCATTTTGAGCAATTTGATGACGTTTTGCAATTAAATTATTGAGCAATATATGTAAAGGTTCGGCATCTTTTGTTCTGCGTTGTGAAAGTTTCATGTAAACCGTTTCGCGAACAGTGCGGTCGAGTTCTTTTAAATAAACGGCAGCTTGTTGCAGTGTTAATTGTTTGCCATCATGTTCAATCATTTGTTTTGAACAAATCACACCATATTCCTGCGATTCTTGTTGGAGTTGAGCGTGTAATTCAACATTTGCTTCACGAAATAATTCCAAACTGTTTTTTGTGTTGCGAACCATCACAAAATATTTCTGCTTGTCAAGATTTTCAAAAAATGGATTTTGAGTAAATTTTTTATCAAGCTCGTTCGATAGAGTATGAGCTTTGGGTTCTATTTCGCTTACAAATATTGTAAAATGTTCAGCAAGCTGAGCATCTTCGGTATTGCAATTCATTTTGATGTAACGCCAAGCAAGCTCTTCTTCAAGAACAGCATCGAGCTCGCTGCGATTTTTCATCCATAGCTCAAGGTCGGCAACCGAGTTTATTTCACGATTCAAAAGGTCATTGAAATACAATTCAATACCGCTCCAACCTACAATTTGTAAGTCACGAGAAACAAAATTTCGCGCCAATTTTGCCTGATCTAAAAGTTCAGACATCGATTAGTTCGATTTGCGTTGAATGGTTTTTGGTGATGTAGCTTTCGAAGGTTTTGGTTTCGCATCAGCTTTTACCTTTGCAACTGGTTTTGCTGCTGTTTTAGGAGCTGCTTTAGCTGCTTTAGGTTTTGCTTCTGTTGTTTTTTCTTCCTTAGCAACTTCCTCGGTTTTAGCTTCTTCAGCTTTTTCGTCGAAGTTCATTAAACCTTTTTCAAGAAGCACGTTATACCATGTAATAACCTTTTTCATATCAGATACATACACACGGTCTTTGTCATATTCAGGAAGAATATCTTCGAAATATTCTTTTATTTCGTCATTAGTAGCTTTTTTACCAACTGAAGTCGCTTTTTTGTTTTCAACGGTATAGATTTTTTTGAAAACGTCTTTTAATGGAACTTCTTCGGCAGAAGTGAAAATTGCAATATCTTCCAATGCACTCACTTTGGCATTTGAATACACAGGCATGCGTTTTTGTGTGTCGAACGATTCAACTATGATTCCATTTTTAGCTTGAGTGATGAGTTTATATAAACCCGATTGTCCTGATATTGATAATATTCCTTCTAACATATAACCTTATTATTATTTATTTTTTTCCGTGCCAAAAATACAATTTTCCTGCAAATAGCAGTTTATTATAAGTAGTTTTTTTATCATTTTTCAAATATTTTTACTTTATCGTTTAGAATATTATTAAAATTCATTTGCGATACTTGCGTTTTTTGCCGTACATTTACTGTGTATGCATAAAGTTTACGACATGAATTTTTTAAATAAGTATATTTTAATAGGTAAACATTCGTTTGATTCGGATGATGAGTTCTTTGCATTTAAAGACGTTGATGCAGATGATAAGCGAATGTTACTCAAACTTATTAGTATTAGTGGCATTTTTAGCTGTTTGATTTATGCGATTTTTCAAATTGTTCCTGTATTTTCAATAGAAGCATATTCTTCAATTCTTTCTGCTTTTGTTCTTTTTGGGGTTTATCTATCAACGTCATATACAAAAAAATATAAAATTTCAGCGATTCTAATTTCAGTAATAGTTTCTATCTTTTATATATTTTATATCTGTTATAAAGGAGTTGGAGGCTATGATTCCTTTTGGTTTTTAATAATACCTGCTGTTACCATTTCATTACTGGGATTATTTTATGGTGTTATCCTTTCAGGTAGTTTATTCCTTTTAACAATTATACTATTACTCTTTAATCCATTGTCTATTACTACAGGTATATTCGGTGGCTTATTTTTCTTTTCCTATGGATCGATAATGTTAATCATTGCAACTTATGAGTGGATTAGAATAACTTCTAGAAGGCAGGAAGTTATTGCAAAAATAAAACAAGCCATTGAAGAAAAAGCAAATAAAGAAAAAACTGACTTATTATTTCAACTTTCCCATCAAATAAGAACTCCACTTAATAGTATTATGGGAATTACAAGTCTTATGAAACAAGATGAATTGACCATCGATCAACAAGAATATGTGGATGCAATTAATACATCGGTAATGAATTTGTCTTTGGCAATGAGTTCAATGCTCAATGTTACAGAAATAAATTCGGAAAGTAAATATCAACAGCATATCTTGTTTTTTAATGTCTCAGAGATTTTACGTCAAATTGTAAAATCATTTTGTGATCAACAAATTTGTAAGATTACAATCGATATTTCTAGTTTTATTCCAGCCAAACTAACTGGTAATGCTAAGAAAATTGAGCAAGTTCTTGAAAATATTTTCGAAAGTATAATACGTCATTCACCGAAAGATGATGCTATTATTGATGTCTTTGTGAATAATAAAAAAGAAACAGCAAGCGCTGTAGAACTGTTTTTTGAGATTCATACTTCGACAATTAAGAACAGCTTTTTACAAAATACTCAAGATATCGCTTCAACTGATTCAACTGTTAACAAAGAGATTACTGATTTAGTCGAATTGTTTGATCTGTCGAAGTCGAAACAAATTGTAAATTCATTTGGTGGAAATCTTATTCATCGTAAAAAAGATACTTCAATTGATGTTTTTGAATTCTCTATAGTGTTGTGGAAAAGTCAAGTTCCCGATATGCATATGGAAAATTTAGCTCCATTACCGTCATTAAATAAAGCAAAAAAGTTGTCAGAAGCAGCTGTTCTAATTGTTGAAGATAATATGATGAATCAAAAAGTACTTTCATTATCACTTGAGTCAATGGTAAAAAGTATTGAAATTGCAAATAATGGTAAAGAAGCACTGAAATTATTCGAAAGTTCACGCTTTGATATTATTTTAATGGACATCCAAATGCCAATTCTCGACGGATATAAAACAACCGCCAAAATACGAGTGTCGGAAATAGGAACCAATTTCCATGTTCCAATTATTGCCTTAACAGCAAATGTTATGAACGGTGAAATGGAAAAATGTCTAGCTTTTGGAATGGACGATTATTTGAGTAAACCATTTCAAATGGAAACACTTGTAGAGAAAATGCAGTTTTATTTAGGGAAAAATAGAAATTCTTGATTTATCCAATATCTTTCCAATCGCCATATTCCTTAATTAATTCGATTAATTCATCAACAGCTTTGTCGGCTGGAATATTACGACGAACAACTTCCTTTTCTTTGTATAAAGTGATCAATCCACGACCTGCACCAACGTATCCATAATCAGCATCGGCCATTTCGCCGGGGCCATTTACAATACAACCCATTACGCCAATTTTTAAGTTTGGCAAATGACCGGTACGTTTACGAATTTCTTTTACCGCCGTTTGAATATCGAATAATGTTCGTCCGCACGATGGACATGAAATGTATTCCGTTTTCGAGAATCGTACGCGGCTTGCTTGCAAAATGCCAAAAGATGTTGACGAAACGGTTATCGCATCTAGGTTTGGGTTTTTCAGACAAATTCCATCGACTAAACCGTCGATAAACATTCCACCGACACCACAAGCTGAGCTGATTTGGAAAGCATCTATATTTGTAATTTCACTCTCAACAGTAACAACAACGGGATTATAAATTCCTTTTACTTGAAGTTCAACAACGGCTGCCCGTAATTCGCGATATGCAACAACGGTTTTTGCTTCGACAATAAAAATGACAGTTGGATTATTTGCAACATCGTTTAATAAATCAATATCTTGATATGATATTCTTACAAAGTTACCTGTTTCATGCTTTTCGTTTTGTTCAAATTCCTGAAGTGTGAATAGGGGAAATCCTTTCCCAATTTTCTTTCTGTCTTTAAATGGCAAAATTATGTTTGGAACAACTGCTGAAAATGTATCAAACACTTCGGTTGTACAATTTTCAAACAAGAAAAAATCAGGTTTTTGTACAAAGTCCGATGGTTTTGTATTATCAGCATAAGCTATAACAACGGGTAATTTTCCACCACCTATTTGCTGAAACAATGTAGTGTTTCTTCTTGCATAAGCAAATGGATTATACGGCAATGCATCGATATTTTTAAAATCGCTTTTGTCTTGTTTTGTGCAATAATCAACAATTTGACGTGCAACAGGAATCTCAAATTCTGGATCTTCGGTTAATGAAACTCTTACCGTGTCACCAATGCCATCTATTAATAATGTGCCAATTCCAATTGCCGATTTTAAACGACCATCTTCGCCTTCGCCAGCTTCTGTTACGCCTAAATGAACGGGATAACAACGACCCATTTCTTTCATCTTAGCAACCAACATGCGGCAGGCTTGCACCATTACTCGAGTATTGCTGGCTTTGATTGATAAAACAACGGAATGAAAATCTTCGGCAATAGACATTTGCAAAAATTCAATCAACGACATTACCAAACCTTCGGGAGTATCACCATAACGACTCATCACTCTTTGCGACAAGGAACCATGATTGACTCCAATTCGAATTGCTACTCCTTTTTCTTTGCAAATTGCAAATAATGATTTTAGATTTTCTCTTGTTTTTTCTAGTTCTGCAGTATATTCTTCATCGGTATATTGAACTTCAGCATTTACTCTTTTATCGACATAATTGCCTGGATTGATTCTTACTTTTTCAATGTATTGGGCTGCAACTTCGGCAGCTTTTGGATTGAAATGGATGTCGGCAACCAATGGATTATCATACCCATTTTTTACTAATTGTTGCTTTATCACATTTAGATTTTCGGCTTCTTTTATCCCTTGAGCTGTGATACGAACATAATCGCCACCGGCATCAATTACTCTTTGCGTTTGTGCAACAACAGCTTCAATATCATTGGTGTCGATGCTTGTCATTGATTGTAACCGAATTGGATTGTTTGCTCCAATAGGACGATTACCAATTGAAACTTCTGTGGTTTCTATTCGGCTATATTTTGTGAGAGAATTATAATAAGTTGTCATTTTTCTTTGCATTAATTGCTGTTAAATCGTTTTATACATTTAAACTAAAATCGATTCTATTGAGTAATGAGCGACCAAGCGTCACTTCATCGGTATATTCGAGTTCGTCGCCAATGGCAACTCCACGAGCTATTGATGTTATTTTTATTGGAAATTCTTTCAATCTTTTATAGAGATAAAAATTTGTTGTATCGCCTTCCATTGTTGTGCTGAGTGCGAATATTATTTCTGTTACTTCACCTTCGCTTGCACGTTGAACCAAACTATCAATATATAAATCTTTTGGACCGATACCATTCATCGGAGAAATGATTCCTCCCAAAACATGATACACGCCAACGTATTGATTCGTTCGTTCTATTGCCATTATTTCGCGAATTGATTCAACAACACAAATAATGCTTTGCTCACGACGAGGATTGCTACAAATGTTGCACGTTTCTGAGTCGCAAGCCGAATGGCAAACCTTACATAATTTGGTTTGTTCCTTCAATTGGATTATCGAATTGCCTAATGAATTTGCATAACCATCTTCGTGTTTTAGAATATGTAACGCTAAGCGCAAGGCCGTTTTTTTACCGATTCCAGGAAGTTTCGAAAGTTCGTTAACCGCTGCTTCGAGCGATCGTGATGGAAAGAAATCGTTATTCATTTATTGTGTATTTATGACAAAGGTATTTAATTTTGAGACACCGAGTTACATTTCTACTGGCTTCTCTAAATAAATACAATAACTATTAATTGCCTTTTTTATTAACGTTTTTGAAATGTTTTTTGATTTAAAAAATGTTGGTTCAATTACTGTCGAATTCTTTTTATTTGTTCGCTTCCAAATGCCTATAACCTGTCCATCAACGACAATTAATGGTCGAAATATCCCATTACTACTAAATGCCAATGTTTGATGTTCGGGAGAAATTATTGCATTTCTATTTTTATAACTGATAATAAATTCGTCGAAAGCAGGCAATAAATAAACGGCTGAATTGTCTGATGTAAAATTATGGATTGAACTTTCGAACCAGTACGTTTCTGAATCAATTATTTCTGAAATGAATTTGTCTTTTACACTTTCCAATCCTTTTCGAGCATCAGAAACGGTTAATCCGCTCCACCATACAAAATCTTTCAACGTTGCAGGTCCGTGACTTTTAAAATATCGTTCGGCAAGTTTTGTTAAAGATTCGTCTTTTGAAAATCGCTGAACTTTTGGAACTCGTTCTGAAAGGAGGGCGTATGTTTGTTTTTTGTTTTTAACGGCACCGCTGCAAACCACAGCATCAATCTCGGCTTGCATCATATAATGATAAAAGCGATTTTCATTTGTGTCAATTTTTTCGTTTTCGAAAATCACTTTTAGTTCATCGCTGGTAAGTTGTTTTCCTCCCGATAAACTTTTTTCTAAAATAGCATTTGTTTTAGCATAGATGGATTCATCAATTCCAAGTGCAATATCTCGTACTTTAGTAATTGCTTTAATACGAGTTGCTGTAAGTTCTAGCATCCAGTAAATATCATCGGCCGAAACTAAATGCCATGTTGGTCGCATGACATGTGTTCGCAAAATGTCACCATCATTAAATGCTTTTTCAACCTGTTTGTCTGTTGCGTTTGGAAGTCTTGCACCAATTGCCCATTTTGACATTGCAAAATCTTGAGCTTGCATTGCACCCATCCATCCAACAATTTCTTTGGCAGTTTTATGTTCCGTTTTTGCTATTCGTTGACTTTGAAGTCTATATTGGGCAATTTCTAATTCTGTCATATTTTGCGATTATCAAAGTGTCCAATGAGTCCAATAATAGGTGAATGCATTTTTAGTGATTTGTTCTTTCTCTAATCGTTTTTCATTTGGTAGATAGAATGAACTAACGCCACCAATTTTAAACGTTTGGTATTCGGTTGTTGCTTCTATTCTATAGTTTTTCGATTCATTTATGGTAATACTAAATGGCATTGTGAAGTTTTTACCAACGCCTGTCCATTTATAATTGAAAATTAAAGTATCGTTGACCTTTCCAAAATTATATTCCAAAACAGGTGGAATGGTATCGTATAGAAATTTATTAAAAAAGTCGGTATAATCGTGACCCGATTTTTCATTAACATAGTTTGTAAAGTCACTTGTTGCAATTGTTTTAAATTTAAACTGATTGTAGTATCCTTTAATAATTGAAAAGAAAAGGCTATCGTTATTTAACGTACATCTAAGATTGTTAAGTGTTGCAGCACCTTTGTGATAAATATCGCCGCTAATAAATGAATTATCATTAACATCTTTAATTCCTACGATTGGCCAAATATTGAAAATAGTTAATTGATTTTTTGCATTGGCATCGACATAGTTTTTATAACCAAGTTTTTTCTCCATAAAAAGATATTCAGAATAGGTTGCAAAACCTTCGCTGAGCCATGCATCAGCCATATCAGCCATTGTTACAGTATTTCCCCACCATTCGTGAGCTGTTTCGTGAACAAGCAAATAATCGTAATCTGTATTTTCATACGTTCTTCGTTTATCATTTCCATATCCATCGCCTATTGCAATAGCACTTTGATGTTCCATTCCTGCAAATGGAGCTTCGACCATTCCAACTCCATCGTTTTGATATGGATAATTTCCATACAAATCTTCATAAGCTTCAACGATGTCTTTTGTTTTACTGTAATATTTTTTTGCAATATCTAAATGATGCGGTAAGACGTAATAATCAGCATTATATGTTCCACTACTGTTCTTGAATTTCTCATTAAAATTCACAAAATTCCCCATGTAAAATGTAACGCCATAACTATTTATAGGATAGCTCACAAACCATTCAAAATTAGTGTATTTATTGTCGATTGTATGTGTTGATCGTAAATTTCCGTTTGCAATTGCTTGATATCCTGTTGGAACATGAATGTTGATGCTCATTGAATCTGGTTTATCACTCAAATGATCTTTACAAGGCCACCAATTACTGGCACCAAGTTGTTCGCAGCTTACTCCAACCCACCATTTAAATCTTTTTTTCTTCCACACAAAACCTGCATCCCAAGGCGGATTTGGAGCTATTCTGGGTTTGCCAGAATATTTTATGGTAAGCGATTCTTTTTCGTTTGCAGGCAAATTCTCACCAAATTGAATAAAAATAGCATCGTCAATTCGTGAATATTGGAGTTCTTTCCCGTTCCAAATGATTGAACTTATTGTAAAATTACTGGTTAAATCAATTTGGATTTTATTGGTTGTTTGTGTCGTTTTAAAAAAGATTTGATTGCTTCCTTCTATGCTTTTCGATTTTGGTAAAACTTTCACATTCAGATTGTAATATGTAACGTCGAAGCAAGTTCTTTCTGGTCGTAATGCTCCTCGTAACGAATCTTTGCGTCCAAAAACTTGTTTGTACCCATTTGACGGACTGAGTAAGTTAAAATCGAGATAATGTTTTGATAAAAGTTCGACCATATAACTTTTCGATGTCAAACGGTTAATAAAACCTTGATTTTCAGTAAAGCCAAGTTCTTTGCATTTCAACATATCTTCGCGAGCACCAATAAAGTCGTTTAGCTTATATTTCGCAAAGCCTCGATTGTAATAAGTTGCTGCCGATTTTGGGTACAATTCAAGAAATACATTCATTTGTTTTATTGCGTCATAATAATCAAGTTTTTTTAATGACTTAATGATTTCCTGAAAACGCAAACTGTAATCAGACGGTGAATCTTGAGCAAAGATTGATGCGGTAGTTATTGCTAGTAAAAGGATTAAAAGGATTTTTTTCATGATCTTGTCAATTATCATATTTCAGTTGTGGTTTATGCGAAAGTACTAAATTCATCATTTGAAGCATTATTTGAAATCATAAACTTGTGAACGTTTTATTAATAATTACAAGGTAAATAGTGACAATTGATTATTGTCGCATTTAACTACCTCCCGTTTCGACTCCGCTCAACGTCCGGTCGTTGAGCGGAGTCGAAACGACATTGATAGAGTATGATATTTAAACATTCGCATTACTTAAATGTTCATCTAAAATAAACAGAAAATGTAAAGAGAATAAACCTTACCTTTGTAAAATGCTAATTTGTAGCATCTTTGTTTATCAAAATATATAATAAATGTCATCAAATCAACCAACAATCGAAACCGTTTTAAAGAGTCTCAATATCGCAGCTCTCAATGAAATGCAACAAACGGCTTTGCAAACCATTCAAAAAGAACCTAATGTTATTTTATTAGCACCAACAGGTTCTGGTAAAACACTTGCTTTTTTATTGCCAATTCTAGAAATGCTTAATCCAGAACAATCGGGTGTGCAAGCAATCATTCTTTCACCATCGCGCGAATTAGCCTTGCAAATTGAACAAGTTTTTCGTTCAATGAGTACGGGTTATAAAGTTAATTGCTGCTATGGCGGTCACGATATTAGTATCGAAAAGAATAATCTGATAGAACCACCAACCGTTTTAATTGGAACTCCGGGTCGTATTGGCGATCATTTACGAAGTGGTAGAATTGAAACTGCAGCAATTCTAACTCTGGTTTTAGACGAATACGATAAATGTCTTGAGTTTGGGTTTAAAGATGAATTAAAATATGTGATTGAACAATTACCAAATCTTACAAAACGCATTTTAACTTCAGCAACAAAATCGGCTACGGGTTATAAAAATACAGGTATTTCTGATCCTGTAACGTTAAACTTTTTAAATAAAACAGCACCTAAAAATCTAAAGGTTCGTGTTATTGAAACAACAGAAAAGGAAAGATTGGAATACCTGTTTCGTCTTATTTGTAAAATTGGAAATCATTCAACAATAGTTTTTTGTAATCTTCGCGATACGGTTGAACGAATTAGCGACTTACTTTGGGATCAGCAATTGCCAAACAATATTTTTCATGGAGGATTAGAACAAGATCTTCGCGAACGAACACTTATAAAATTCCGAAATGGAAGTCACCGAATTTTAGTAACTACCGATTTAGCATCACGTGGATTAGACATTCCAGAAATCGAATATGTAATTCATTACGATTTACCCGAAAACGAAAGTGTATTCACGCACCGAAGTGGACGTACTGCTCGTATGCATGCAAATGGAACAACCTATTTGTTGGTAAGCGACCGTGAATCGATTCCTGAATTTTTAAAGGAAACTCCTGCGACCGAAAATTTACCTTCGAAAGCTGTAATTCCACAACCAACAGAATGGGAAACACTCTATATTTCTGCTGGGAAAAAAGAGAAAATAAGCAAAGGCGATATTGCAGGTTTATTGATGCAAAAAGGTGAATTAAAGAAAGATGAGGTTGGTATTATCGATGTGTTAGATCATGCATCGTATGTAGCTATTAGTAGACCTAAAGTTACGAAAGTAATGAAACTCATTCAAAACGCACCGTTAAAGAAACAAAAGGTTAAGATTGAAGTAGCACGATAATTTTTTATCACAAAAAAACCTTGCCAGTTTAATTATTGACAAGGTTTTTTGTTTTGTTATAATTGTAATAGTTATAATTTTTCTCCACGCAAAGCATCTTTTTCAATCTTCATTTGCTTTTTATGATGCTTTAATACTTTTGCTTCGATATGAAAAATAATTTCGTGTGTCATATTTTTTAGTTGATCGCCAAAACGCTCTAAACGTTTAATAATTTCTAAAAAGGTTAGTGCATTTAAAATATCATCAGGATGTTGTTTTATCCAATCGGCAACTATTTCTTCTGATTTATTATTGATGGCATCAATTTCTTCGTCAAGTAAAAAAGTTTTACGAGCTAACGATGAGTTTTCTGTCTCAAAAGCTGTTTCAACAACGTCGAGCATCAGTTCACATTTCTCAAACATTTTTAAGATTTCAGTTTGTTTAAATAATTCCTCGGCAACCGGATGTTGAAACTTCCCAACTAATGTAACCATCGATTTTGCATAATCGCCAAGACGTTCGATTGATGTTACCATTTTCAAAACGGAAAGGATAAAACGTAAATCAACTGCTACGGGACTAAACAATGCCAAGGCATTTTCACAATCCATCGAAAGCTTTAATTCAAAAGCATCAATGCGTTTTTCAACGTGTTTTACATCGATGATCATATCTTTATCGAATTCGTTAAGCGACTTGCGAGCTTTTTGTAATTGGCTTTGCACAAGTTTCATCATTTCCAATGTGTCGTTCTTCAGGGTTTGAAGTTCTTGTTCTAAGTGGGTCATGGTTGTAGTTTTGAGTTCTTAATTTTTAGTTTTGAGTTGGGTTCTATTAAAGATTTAATTGTAATTGATAACTAATAATTGATAACTAATAATTGATAACTAATAATTGATAACTAATAATTGATAACTAATAATTGATAACTAATAATTGATA
>Ga0302296_1000348_pt1 | contig 39730 bp, 27 predicted proteins | sample III_Fen_N3_1_FD_194546 | JGI IMG/M metagenome (GOLD analysis project Ga0302296, IMG submission 194546) | Peat permafrost microbial communities from Stordalen Mire near Abisko, Sweden - III_Fen_N3_1 | ecosystem: Environmental > Terrestrial > Soil > Wetlands > Permafrost | place: Sweden: Abisko... | reverse complement strand
CAGCCGCCAACTGCATATCAAAATCGATGGTTGTTCTGATTTTTAGTCCATCGGTGTACAAATTATAGTTTGATTGATCTTCTTTCAAATGATCTTCACACCATGATTGAAGAAATGGACGAAGTTTTTCAATCAGATAAGGAGCAGGCCCTTCACTATACGTAATCAGATTGTAAGTTAAATCCAAAGGTTCGGCTTTGTACATTTTAGCTTCGCTTTCAGAAATATAGCCATATTTTAGCATTTGATCAATAACCACATTGCGTCGATCAAGCGATCGCTCAGGATTTTTTCGCGGATTATAGCTGTTATTGGCTTTAAGCATTCCGATGAGCGTCGCAGCTTCCTGAACTTTTAATTTCGATGGCGACTTATTGAAAAATCGTTCGGAAGCAACTCCTATTCCAAAAGTATTTTCGGCAAAAGGTACTGTATTAAGATAAAGTGTCAGTATTTCATCTTTTGAATACAGTTTTTCAAGTCTGTATGCGATGATCGATTCTCTCAGCTTATTAATTGGCATCGTCAGAGGGCCAAAAGATTTACGTGGAAATAAGTTCTTTGCAATCTGCTGACTCAGTGTGCTTCCGCCGCCTGCACTATGGTCTTGCAACAAAACAGATTTAAAAAAGACACGGATTAACGCAATTTCATCGATACCGCGATGATGGTAAAACCGTGAATCTTCCGTGGCTACCAAAGCGTTGACAACATTCGGAGAAATCTGGTCGAAACTCACATTGCTTCTGTTCTCAATGTAATACCTTCCAAGCAACCGGCCATCGTTGGCGTATACTTCAGTCGAAACCGGGTTTTTGATTTTCTGCAATTCTTCGGTCGACGGCACCGGGCCAGTAAAACCAACATAAACAATCAGAAATAGAAGAAAAAATAAAAGTAGAAAAGCAATGCCGGTTTTTAGAAGAAACAAGAACACTCTTCGTTTGCCACTTTTAGTCGAACTGCTTTTTTTTCGGATTGATGATTTTGTCTTTGCTGAAGATATCGGTATTTTCTTTTTCATCCTAAAATTCCTTTGATTTTAACGATCAGTTGAATTACAACAAACTTAATTGAAAAATTCAACATTCAATAAACTGGTTTAGCTTTGGTTGTCAGTTTGGGATGCCAAAATTACTCTAAAAAGTCCCGAGTTGGGTTTATATTGCAAAAAGTTAAACTTTAATTCAACTTAGGTGTAATTATCAGTAAATCCAACTTTTGTACGAGTAAATCATCTGAAATATGAAAATTGCTATTTCCGGAACAAGTGGTTACATAGCCAGAAACCTGATTGTTGAGCTAAAAGAAGCTCATCACGAGGTTGTAGCGATCAAAAAATCAACTTTATATAACATAGATCAACTAACTGAATTACTAACGAATACGTCAGTTGTGATAAATCTTGCCGGCGCTCCAATTTTGACAAGATGGACCAAGACAAGTAAAAACGAAATCTTCAGAAGCAGAATTGACACCACCCAAAATATTGTTAAGGCAATCAATGGAATAGCTTCTGACAAAAGGCCTTCCTTATTTATTTCAGCATCAGCCGTCGGAATTTATTCTTCAAATGAGTTACATACTGAAGAAAGCACCTCATTTTCGAACGATTTTGTTGGTGAAATTGTAAAAAGCTGGGAAAAGGCATCTGAACAATTAATACCAACAGTACGCAAGGTGATATTCAGGATTGGACTGATACTCGGAAAAGATGCAAAAACCATTCAGAATTTGGTTCCCGTTTTTAAGATGGGACTTGGAGGAGAAATCGGATCCGGCAAACAGCCGTTCCCTTTTATCCATATCAGTGATGTAACCAAAGCAATCATCTGGAGCATTGAAAATGAAAAGTCACAGGGAATTTACAATCTGGTAGCTCCTGAAAATATTGACAATAAGACATTTACTAAAACTTTAGCCAAACGATTAAACAGACATTCATTTTTTACTATTCCTGCATTTGCTTTGAAGATTTTACTTGGTGAAGCTTCCACCCTGCTTCTTCAAAGTCCTCAGGTTTTTCCTGAACGGTTATTAAATGAAGGCTTTGTATTCTCTTTCCCTGATATCATTTCGAGTATTGAAGAAATCATTCAATAAAAAAACCCTGTCGTTGCCAACAAGGTTTTTTATATAAAATTTAACTAATGATTACAATTGTGGTCCTGCAGCAACCAATGCTTTAGCATCATCGTTGTCGCAATATTGTTCGAAGTTCTTGATGTATTTGGCAGCAAGTGATTTTGCTTTGGTTTCCCATTCAGCAACATCAGCATAAGTATTTCGTGGATCAAGAATTTCAGTATCAACGTTGTTCAACGTTTTTGGAGCAACCAGGTTCAAGATTGGAACTTTGATTGTTTCAGCTTTTTCAATTGAACCATCGATGATTGCATCAATGATTGCACGGGTGTTTTTCAACGAGATACGTTTTCCGGTTCCGTTCCAACCAGTGTTTACCAGATAAACTTTTGCATTGTGTTCTTTAGCTTTACCAATCAATGTTTTTGCATACATTGTTGGGTGCAACGTCAGGAATGCTTCACCAAATGCAGGCGAGAATGATGGAACTGGTTCAGTGATACCACGTTCAGTACCGGCTAATTTAGAAGTAAAGCCCGAAAGGAAGTGATATTGAGCTGATTTTTCGTCCAGGATAGATACCGGAGGCAATACACCAAATGCATCAGCCGACAAGTAAATGATTTTTTTTGCGTGTCCTGCGCGTGAAGGAGCTACTATTTTGTTGATGAAGTAGATTGGGTAAGAAACGCGGGTATTTTCTGTTTTAGAAGCTGCAGCTGTGTAATCAGGAGTTCCATCTTCCAATACAGTTACGTTTTCCAACAATGCATCGCGACGAATAGCTCTCCAGATATCTGGTTCTTTGTCTTTTTCCAGATCAATTACTTTAGCGTAGCAACCGCCTTCGTAGTTAAATACACCGTTGTCATCCCATCCGTGTTCGTCGTCACCAATTAAGTAACGCTTTGGGTCAGCCGACAAAGTTGTTTTACCTGTTCCTGAAAGACCAAAGAAAATAGCAACATCACCATCTTTACCAACGTTGGCAGAGCAATGCATCGAAGCCATGCCTTTCAATGGTAAATAGTAGTTCATCAAGGCGAAAATACCCTTTTTCATTTCACCACCGTACCAGGTACCACCGATAACCTGCATTTTTGTAGTCAGGTTAAACAAAGTAAACACTTCAGAGTTCAAGCCTTGTTCTTTCCAATTTGGATTAGTCGTTTTAGAACCGTTCAAACATACGAAATCTGGTTCGCCATAGTTAGCCAATTCGAAATGTGAAGGACGGATAAACATGTTCGTTACAAAGTGAGCCTGCCATGCAACTTCCATGATAAAACGAACTTTCATACGAGTATCTTCGTTCGTACCGCAAAATGTATCAACTACATATAATTTTGAAGCAGTAGAAAGTTGTTTTGTAACCAGGTCTTTACAATGTTCAAAAACTGCGGGAGTTGTTGGGCGGTTAATAGTACCATCCCACCATAAATGCGCATCGGTAACAGCATCTTTTACAAAAAATTTATCTTTAGGAGAACGTCCTGTAAATTTACCTGTATCAACAGAAATAGCTCCCGTATTCGTCAATATTCCTTTTTCAAAACCTTCATTTGAAGGATCAATTTCGGCCTCAAATAACTGTTGATAAGTTGGGTTGTAAATTACTTCAACATTGGTATCAATACCATACTTTAACAAATCTGTGTTTTTCATACTAAGTGTTTATAATTTAATAGTTTCAACAATTCAAAATTTTATCGACATCAAAAATAGTTTTTTTTCAAGCCGTGGCAGATTGCCAAATATTAAATTAAGATCATTTCAGATTGGCAAAAATCAGGGGAAGATAGTAAATTGTCAATTGTCTGATATTCAGAACACCGATTGCACATAACAAAAAAAAGAATGTTAAGAAATCATTAACTTCCTAACATTCTTTTAGTTCTGAAAAACAGCCTCAATTAAGATCTTGGATGAAATTGATTGATCGTAGCTTTCAGATAATCCCTGTCGAGATGAGTGTAAATTTCTGTTGTCAAAATTGATTCATGCCCTAGCATTTCCTGTACTGCACGAAGATCAGCGCCACCATTAATCAGATGGGTAGCAAAGGAGTGACGGAAAGTATGCGGACTGATCTTTTTTTCAAAACCCGCTTTTACGGCAAGATTTTTAATAATTGTAAATATCATTACCCTACTTAGTTTTTTACCTCTTCTGTTTAGAAATAAAATATCTTCACTGTCTTTTGAAATTTTTAAGGTTTTCCGATAAATATCCATGTACTTATTGATTTCATCAATCGCCTTCTCACTAACCGGGACCAACCTTTCCTTACCAGCTTTTCCTTCTACCTTTATGTATCCCTGATCAAATGATAAATTTGATATTTTCAGATTAACCAACTCTGATACTCGAAGACCGCAACTATACAAGGTTTCAAGCATAGCCTTGTTCCGTTGTCCTTCAGGTTTGTTTAAGTCGACAGTATCAATCATTAGATCAATCTCTTCAATGGTAAGAACATCAGGAAGTTTTCTGCCAATTTTAGGAGATTCCAATAAGGTTGTTGGATCGTTGGAAACTTTTCCCTCCATAAGCAAATACTTAAAAAATGATTTAATACCAGAGATAGTCCTTGCTTGTGTTCGAGGTGAAACACCTTTATCATTGATCCATTCAACGAATTTCTTCAAATGATTCAGTTTCACTTTTTCAGGAGCTAATTTCTTAAGTTCTTCATCAGCGAAAACCATTAACTTGTTTATATCGTTGATATAAGCAGCGATGGAGTTTGCTGACAAACCTTTTTCCAAACGTAAGAAAGACTCAAATCCTTTTTTGCTATCTTCCCATTTCATAATTAAATACTTTAAGTTTAAAATTCTATAACAAATATTGATAATTTTGGTTTCGTAAACTCTTTAAAATATTTATTTTAAGATAAAATTATAATCATCCACCAAGATTACATAATTTTTCAATACGAGTTTACAATCGGTTAAGTTACTATTTTTTTATAATAATCTATCAAAACATGAAAATATTGTTAACAAATGGTCCGAATTTAAATTTATTGGGAATCCGCGAAAAAGGCATTTATGGAAGTATGTCATTTGAAGACTATTTTCAAACGCTTCAGAATAGATATCCTGATATCAAAATGGAGTATTATCAATCAAATATTGAAGGCGAATTGATAAACAAAATCCATGAAATGGGGTTTGAATGTAATGGAATAATTATAAATGCCGGAGCATACACTCATACCTCAATTGCAATCAGGGATGCAATTTCAGGAGTTAAAGCCCCTGTGATTGAAGTTCATATCTCAAATATTCTGACCAGGGAAAGTTTCAGACATGAATCGGTTATTGGTCCGGTATGTATTGGCAGTATCATGGGGTTTGGACTTGATTCTTATCGACTTGGTATTGAAGCACTTAAAGAATACATTAAATCTTGATGACCATTTAGACTATCAGATTAGATTGTTGGTACCTAGGTTAAATGATTATCTACTTTTGCCGACCTTAAGTAAAATTTACAAACTATGAAACACACCAAAATTGTAGCAACTATCTCTGATAAGCGTTGTGACGTTGATTTTATCAAACAATTGTTTGACGCCGGAATGAATGTTGTCAGATTAAATACTGCGCATATTTCGACTGAAAGTGCTATTGCCATGATTAAAAATGTTCGCGAAGTTTCTGATTCAATTGGAATTTTGGTTGATACAAAAGGACCTGAAATCAGGACTAAGAACATCCTTGAGCCGATCGAAGTAAAAAAAGGTGACCTTATAAAAGTAAAAGGTGGTGATGGTCAGTCAGATCAGCAAACAATTTATGTAAGTTATCAGAATATTCACCGCGAAGTACCGGTTGGAAATCAAATACTTATTGACGATGGTGATCTTGCTTTAGATGTCATCGAGCAAACTGATGACTGTTTGATCTGCAAAGTCGGGAACAGTGGACAAATTAAAAACAAGAAGAGCATCAATACACCTGGCATCAGCGCAAACCTTCCGTCAATAAGCGAAAAGGACGTTGAATTTATCGAATTTGCAACACAAAACGATGTTGACTTTATTGCCCATTCTTTTGTAAGGAATAAAGAAGACGTAATTGCGGTACAGCAAATTCTTGATAAATTTAACAGCCGCATTAAAATTATTGCGAAAATTGAAAACCTCGATGGAGTAAACAATATTAATGAAATTCTCCAGCATGTTTACGGAATCATGGTTGCCCGAGGAGATCTGGGGATCGAAATTCCTGCTGAAAAGATTCCCGGTATCCAGCGGATATTAATCCGAAAAGCGGTTCAGCAGAAAAAACCTGTGATTATCGCAACACAAATGTTGCATTCAATGATCGACAATCCCAGGCCAACGCGAGCCGAAGTAAGTGACGTTGCAACAGCAATTTACGATAGAACGGATGCAATTATGCTTTCAGGAGAAACTGCTTATGGAAATTATCCGGTTGAATCGGTGAAAGTAATGTCGAGAATAGCTCTTGAAGTGGAAGCCAGCAAAGATAGACGCAATGATTTGCCAGTTCCGCGCCTTGACAATGAAACTTCGGCCTTCCTGGCAGAAGCAGCAGTACTGGCTTCTAAAGAATTACATGTTAATGCTATTGTTACAGATACCCTTACAGGAAAAATTGCCAGATATATTGCAGCTTTCAGGGGAGCGCTACCGGTATATGCAAAATGTCACGATGGTAGAGTGAAACGTGAATTAGCACTTTCGTACGGCGTATTTCCAAGCGAAATCAAATCGAAGAAAAACAAGCATAAACTCATCGAGACTGCACTACTCGACTTAGTAGAGAAGAAGTTTATTACTGAAAAAGATACGGTTGTTTATGTGGGTGGAAACTTTGGTGTTGGCGGCGGAACCTCTTTTATCGAAATCGCCTCTGTCGAACAAATGGCACATGCAAAGATGAAGAGCTAAACAAAGTTCTATAATAAAAAAGGGTGCCTGGCCGGCACCCTTTTTTATTATCTCATATCAACAACTTCAATTCCTTTGTATTTCTTCTGATCGAAAACAAAATCTTCATCTTTATAAACTCCATCAGTAATAAATTTATTAACTGATACATTATACTTATTACCATCCTTACCAGTCATATTAGCACCACGAATTAGCATCTTCTGCTTGTCAATCATGATAAGGATTTTCTGAATTTCACCGGTAGTTTTTTGCGGAGTCAGATCGATGCTGTAAACCGGAACTCCAGCGTCAACTGATTCACCAACAAATTTGTAATTAAATCCACGTTCGTAGATCGTAAAAATTTTTGATGGATCCATTAAATCTTCGGTTTCTTCGTCAAGATTCGAAATAGTGACTTCATTCGATTTTACCATATACGACCAAATTGTTTTTCCATCACAAGTTATCTGCAATCCCATCTGAGGAATATTCAAGATGTATTTCTTATTTTTCAGAATGATCGAACCGGTGCTTTTTTCCTGAATTTTCTCTATCGCGTTATTCATTTCAAATGAGAACTTTGCCTCAATAGATGAATACGACTGGGTAGTTTTTGTTACTTTTTCCAAAATCTCCTTCGCTTTTGCATCCTGCTGTGAATAACCATTCATTACAAAAAACGAGAGAATTGAGATAAAAATTAATTGCTTCATTTTTAAAATTTATTGTTATCTGTATTACTTAAATCCATTCAATAATTGTTCCAAACTATATTCATCCTGAATTAAGACCTGGCGAGCCTTACTTCCTTCGCTTGGTCCGACTATTCCGGCTGCCTCCAGTTGATCCATAAGACGACCTGCCCGGTTGTAGCCAATTGAAAACTTCCGCTGAATCATGGAGGTAGATCCTACTTGATTGCTGACGATCAGTCTGGCAGCATCATCAAACATTTCGTCGCGATTTTTCAAATCTACTACAGCTGATCCACCATCTGCTTCACCTACATAATCAGGCAAAAGGAAGGCTGTTGGATAACCCCGTTGATCTGCAACAAATTCGCAAATCCGCTCAACTTCAGGAGTATCGACAAAAGCACATTGCACGCGGGTCATCGTACTTCCGGTTGAAACGAGCATGTCGCCTTTACCAATTAGCTGATTTGCCCCCGGCGTATCAAGAATTGTCCGCGAATCGATCATGGAAGCCACTTTAAAAGCAATACGGGTTGGAAAGTTGGCTTTAATAACACCAGTAATAATATTGATTGACGGTCGCTGTGTAGCAATTACCATGTGAATTCCGACGGCCCTGGCTAGCTGGGCAATACGTGCGATCGGTAGTTCTATTTCTTTACCGGCTGTCATGATTAGGTCGGCAAATTCGTCGATAACTACAACAATATAAGGAAGAAACCGATGTCCTTTTTCAGGATTTAACCGCCTGCCAATAAATTTGGAATTATACTCAATAATATTTCTGACATGAGCTTTTTTGAGCAAATCGTATCGGGTATCCATTTCAATATTGACTGAATTCAGGGTATTCTTTACCTTCTGGATATCGGTAATAATTGCATCTTCTTCATCCGGCATTTTGGCAAGGAAATGGTTTTCAAGCGAGGAATACAGGTTAAGCTCAACTTTTTTCGGATCGATCAGGACAAACTTTAATTGCGAAGGGTGTTTTTTATACAACAAAGAGGTAATGATGGCATTTAATCCGACTGATTTTCCCTGACCAGTAGCACCAGCCACCAAGATATGAGGCATTTTGGCCAGATCGACCATGAAAGTTTCATTCGAAATTGTTTTCCCCAAAGCAATCGGAAGTTCATACGTTGATTCCTGAAACTTTTTGGAACTAATGATGGAGCGCATCGATACAATTTCCGGCTTTTGATTCGGAACTTCAATACCAATGGTTCCACGGCCCGGAATCGGTGCTATAATCCTAATTCCCAGCGCCGACAAACTCAGGGCAATATCGTCTTCCAGGTTTTTAATCTTGGCAATACGTATTCCGGGGGCTGGAACAATCTCGTACAACGTAATAGTTGGCCCGATGGTTGCCCTGATTTTGGTAATCTCAATCTTATAATGACGAAGTGTTTCAACAATTTTATTTTTGTTGGAAATCAATTCTTCGTTACTTACTTCAGCATTTCCAGAGGCATGATCGTCTAATAAATCGATCGTTGGAAATTTATAGGTTGACAAATCAAGCGTCGGATCATAATCTTCTAATACCGGAAGAACATCTTCACCAGACTCTTCATCTTCATATTTCTTGTTAACATGCAATTCGGGTTCCTTAGGTTTGGATTGTTCTTTTAAAGTGTCTTTGGCAAAAAGCATATCCTCAACACTTAATTCCACATCCTTTTTTGAAATCGTATTTTCAATTTCGAAGTCATCATCCGGCGAATCCGGATTGAAAATGGCTTCAATCTTATCTTCTTCAGTAATAACTTTAGAAATAACCGGATCTTCTAATTGCAGCAAAGTTGCTTCTTCTGCCAATTCATCCTTGGGCTCATCGGTTAATTGTTCTGCAACGATTGGCTCCTTTTCCTTTTTGGCAAATAATCGCGTTAACCAGGGAATAAACTGTCGGAAAGTTACAATCAGTAATATAAATAAGGCAAATAAAAGGATCAAATAAGCGCCAATGGCACCCAATAGTGAGGAAAGTAAACTGGAAAGTATGAACCCATACATTCCTCCAACATTTAAAAACTTATCGCCAGAAGCATCGGTCAAAGCTAAACTTAGCGTTATGGAAAGCCAAAGCATCCAAACAAATATGAACATAAATGTTTTGAGAAATTTAATTCCCTTCCATCCGAATAAGTTCAGGGCAGCAACAAAAAATACAATCACGAAAAAGAAAGATGGGAAACCAAAACCGAGGTTAATAAACTGTTCGCTCAAAAAAGCGCCACCTTTGCCAGCAATGTTCTGAACCTGAACCGAAGGATCAAGAAAATCCATGAATGGTAAGTCCAATTTACTTTGGTCTGCTGCTCCGGAAAAGATATAGGAAATAAAGGCTACAGCCATGTATCCGCTAAGGATCATTAAAAACAGGCCAAAGGTAAATTTGAACTGATTGCTCTTGAAAAAACTTACGATGCCCCTAGTTTTCGAAGGTGTTGCTGCCTTTACCGGTTTCTTGATTTTTTTTGCCATTCAGGTTATTAATTCAACTGCAAACTTAACGATTTTAACCATCATATATTTTATCTTTTCTGCTAAACATTACTTTATTTCATTAAAAGATAATCAGATTAGCGACTTTCGCCGGAAGATTTTACTACTGTTTTAAAGCATTGATTTCTATGATTACATCCATCGTTGATCATGCTTATATTTCAATCCTTTTGTTAAGTTTGCTTGGAACAGAACAATCACTTCATGAAGAAAATAGCAGTTGTAGCGCTGGGAGGAAATGCGTTGTTGCGCGAAAATGAGTCAGGAACCATTGAACAGCAGGAAACAAATACCACCGAAACGTTGGAAAATTTGATTTTTCTGCTGAATGAAGGATTTGAGTTGGTTCTCACTCACGGAAATGGGCCTCAGGTTGGAAATATACTGATGCGGAATGAGGCAGGCAGGCAATTGTACGACATTGCCCCAATGCCTTTGGATGTTTGCGTAGCAGATTCACAAGGAGGTATCGGATACATGATTGAACGCATGATCAGAAATGTACTCCAAAAACACGGAATCAAAAAAAATGTAATAACGATGGTCTCAATGACTATAATTGATCCGGGCGACCCTGCATTCAGTAATCCAACCAAAGGAATTGGGAAAATCTATTCGGAGGAAGAAGCCCAAAAACTTCAGGAAGAAAAGGGTTGGATTTTTAAACCTTCGTCAAAAGCTCATGGTGGTTGGCGTAGAATGGTTTCTTCACCTCAGCCCATTGACATTATCAATAGCGAAATCATTGAAAACCTTGTTCGGAAAGGAAACATCGTGATTGCGGCAGGCGGCGGCGGAATTCCGGTTTATTTCGACGAAAATAACAATCTGAGAACACTTGATGCCGTTATTGACAAAGATCTGGCTTCGGCTTTGTTGGCAACAAAAATCAAGGCAAATGAATTTTATATTTTGACCGATGTTTCGTTTATATATAAGGATTTCGGGAAACCAACTCAGGAAAAACTCGAATTTCTGAATTATGCCGATACAATTAATTACCTTGAAGCCGGAACTTTTTCGGAGGGAACGATGGCTCCCAAAGTGAAAGCATGTTTGTATTTCATAAAAAATGGCGGTGAAAAAAGTGTGATTACGGAAGCTAAAAAGCTGGAAGACAAATCGTATGGTTCGAAGATTACGATGGAATATGAATAAAGTGGTCAGTTTTCAGTCTCAGTTTGCAAATTAAAAGCAATCCAAGTCATTAATGGTTATTCATTTTATATTATTGATGGTCATTAATTGCATTTCAGTTGCAAAGATTGCTAATTATTGACAATGAATGACTTAATGACAACAAATGACTAATGAGCGATTTACTATTTACTAATGACAATTTACTAGAAATACTATGGAAATCAATTTAAAAAACAGAAGTTTCTTAAAACTGCTGGACTTTACGGCAGATGAAATTTTATACCTTATAAATTTCGCTGCAAAACTGAAAAAATCAAAATCAGTTGGACTTGAAGAGCAAATGTTGAGTGGCAAAAACATTGCGTTAATTTTCGAAAAAGCGTCAACCAGAACACGTTGTGCCTTCGAAGTGGCTGCCTTTGATCAGGGCGCTCATGCTACTTATCTTGGGCCAACAGGAACTCAGATCGGAAATAAGGAGTCGATCAAAGATACAGCGCGGGTTTTGGGGAGAATGTACGATGGCATTGAATACCGTGGTTACGGTCAAAGTATTGTTGAAGAACTTGCCAAGTATGCCGGTATTCCGGTATGGAACGGCCTCACCGATGAATTTCATCCGACACAGATTTTGGCCGATTTCCTGACCATGAAAGAACATTCGGCCAAACCGCTTTCCGAAATCAAATTTTGCTATTTGGGCGATGCCCGTAACAACATGGGAAATTCGTTGATGGCTGGAGCTGCCAAACTTGGAATGGATTTCAGGGCTGCTGCGCCTGAAAGCTGCCAGCCATCGGAGGAATTACAGCAAATATGCCGTCAAATTGCGGTTGAATCAGGTGCCAAAATACTGATTACTGATGATTTAGCTGCCGCGGTCAAAGACTGTGATTTTTTATATACCGATGTTTGGGTTTCGATGGGCGAACCTGAATCAGCCTGGGCTGAACGGATTAAGCTTCTTCTACCCTATCAGGTCAATCAAAAAGCCATGGATCTGACTGGAAATCCAAACGTAAAATTTCTACATTGTTTGCCAGCATTTCACAACCGTGAAACGAAAATGGGAGAAGAAATATTCCAAAAATTCGGACTAAATGGTCTGGAAGTTACCGAAGAAGTTTTTGAAAGCGAAGCCTCAATCGTGTTCGATCAGGCCGAAAACAGGCTTCACACCATTAAAGCTGTGATGGTAGCGACCATTGAGTAAACGTTGATGCTGTTTGATTAAAACCCGAGTTTAAAACTGATTGATAATCCTTTGGTTATACAACTTCTGCGTGCCTTGGAAAAAGTTTTCGTGTTTATAAATAGATAGTCTGGATTCAGTCAAATATATCCCTATTCGCATAATTTATAAAAGCAAATTACGTTTGAATGGAAACTACATATTTGAGACATCAGAAATGTTAGTCTAAATTTTTACACTTAAAAATTCAGGACATGAAAACGAAAAATTTGTATTTGGCAGTAGTTATGATGATGGGTATTTTGTGGAGCTGCAACAAAACAAATGATTTGGCAACTTCCGCAAATTCAGTTTCTTTAAAAACTTCGATCAGCAACAATGTGCAGGATTTGAAGTCAGCAGTTAATACAATTTCTGCCTCACCAGGCTATCAGGTATTTTCAGGAGTAAATGACATTTCAACAAAAAGCGCTGAAATATCTCCTTTTGATACCTTAACTCATAGCATTCTTTTGGCTGATGTTGCCGGAATATATCAATACAAGGCAAAAACGATCACGAGAAATAGAATGTCTATCATGCGTTTCTTCAATAAAACCGGAGAAAGTTCGCAGATGATCGTTAGTTTGCCCGAATCGAAGGTAAATTCTTCAAAATTGCTTTTACATTATGCTCCAAGCGACACGTTGCTGGCGAATGATTACACCATTTCTGTTTCCGATTACCAGTATCGATTTAATCGGTTTTCAAGTTTCGATTACAAAATGGCATCGTCGATTAAAATCAAGGACGTTGATGCAGGAGCCTTACAAATTCAATCGGTATATACCCGAAACGATGGATATAACTACGTTTCTGAATTTGATTTTCCGAATGGTTACACGACAAAATGCCTGAACACTTCAGGCGATACTATCACATCGAGTAACTCCATTAGTCAGGGTACAAAAATCCTTTACGAAGAAAAATTGATGTCAATCAAAACCAGTACGAATGTAAAACACCGTGAAAGGGAGTTTTCTCTGACAATTGGCAACGTTTTGATCAAACGTGAGTTGGGCAATGATCAAACCCTCGATAGTGCAAAGGTTTATGTGAGTGGCATTTTACAATTGAAATCGAAAGTCGAAATCGTTGATAAATCGACTGATTCAACCGTTGACCCAACTGTTACCAATCAGAAAAGAGAATTAAAAATTACGTTTGACGATGGTACAAGCGCCACAATCAGCCAGCTGGTTGGCTCTGCTATAACCGATATTAATAGCTTGTTTACTTCGATGCGCCAAGTAAATTTCGCAACAAAAATTGTCGATTGGATTGCCTGGGACATTTATACAAAGAAAAATTAGAAGAAATTAGACAAGCAATTTTCTTATTGAAATAAGCTTTTGGCTTTTGGTTAAAATAATAGCAGTTGGAAAGAAATAAATATTCGATTTCCACTGCCATTATTTTTTTGAGAAATACCGACTTATCAAATTACATTCAAGGGAATTTAGATCGCTTTTTTTGCTGCGAGCAAGGTATTTTGCAAAAGCGAAACCCTTGTCATTGGGCCGACACCACCAGGTACCGGAGTAATATACGAACATTTGGATGCAACTTCATCAAACCTTACATCGCCTTTTAAACGGTAGCCCGATTTGGTTTCAGGAGCATTTACACGGGTAGTTCCAACATCAATAACCACAGCGCCTTCTTTTACCATATCGGCTTTGATAAATCCGGGAGAACCAAGGGCCGCAATTAAAATATCAGCTTCGGCACACACTTTTTCGAGGTTTTTTGTCTGACTATGGGCAACCGTAACAGTAGCATTTACACTTTTCTGCGACATTAATATACTCAACGGGCGGCCAACGATATTACTTCGTCCAACAATCACACAGTTTTTTCCTGAAGTCGGAATTTGATATCGTTTCAGTAATTCGATAATACCAAAAGGAGTTGCCGATAAAAAAGCGGGCATACCAAGTACCAATCTTCCGATGTTCTCCGGACAGAATCCGTCAACATCTTTTCGTGCATCAATGGTTTCAATCACTTTTTGCTCCGAGATGTGCTTTGGCAAAGGCAATTGCACGATAAACCCATCTAAATCCGGATCATTATTTAGTTCGACAACTTTGGCCAGCAATTCGGCTTCAGTTACATCGTCTTCGAAACGGACAAGCGTTGACCGAAAGCCTACTTCGGCACAATCTTTTATCTTGAAAGCAACATACGATTCGCTACCTCCATCGTGTCCAACCAGAACAGTAGCCAGATGTGGCGCTCTTTTTCCCGAAGAAACAATTTGTTTTACTTCTTCTGCAATTTCTTTTTTTATGTCGTCGGCTGTTTTTTTTCCGTCAATTAAAATCATAGGTATCAGTTTATTCGATTATCGTTTAGGACCTACGTTTCCCATCATCCGGTTCAGGTTTTTCCCTTGAGAAACGACACGCATCATCTTTCGGGTTTCGGCAAACTGTTTGATCAACCTGTTTACTTCCTGAATGTTGGTACCCGAACCATCGGCTATACGTTTGCGGCGCGATCCGTTCAGAAGGCTTGGGTCTTCCCGTTCGGCATAGGTCATGGAATAGATGATGGCTTCGATGTGTTTAAAGGCATCGTCTTCAATCTGAACATCTTTCAATGCTTTTCCCATTCCGGGGATCATTCCGGCCAGATCTTTCAGGTTACCCATTTTTTTGATCTGCTGAATCTGCTTCAGAAAATCGGTAAAGCTGAATTGATTTTTTGCCAGTTTTTGCTGAAGCTTCCGGGCTTCATCTTCATCAAATTGTTCCTGTGCTTTTTCAACCAGCGAAACGATGTCGCCCATTCCAAGAATTCGGTCGGCCATACGTTCCGGGTGGAAAATATCCAGCGCTTCCAGTTTTTCGCCGGTTCCGACAAATTTGATGGGCTTATCAACAATCGATCGGATCGAAAGGGCAACTCCACCTCGGGTATCACCATCCAGTTTGGTAAGTACTACCCCATCAAAATTCAACCGGTCGTTAAATTCTTTGGCTGTATTTACGGCATCCTGACCGGTCATCGCATCCACAACGAACAGAATTTCGTGTGGTTTTACGGCATCTTTTACAGAGCTGATTTCGTTCATCATTTGCTGATCGATAGCTAAACGACCAGCGGTATCGATAATTACCACATCGTTGCCCTGCAACTTTGCCTGACGAATGGCATCCAGCGCTATTTTAACCGGGTTTTGGTTCCCTTCATCCGTGTAAACCGGAACATTGATTTGCTGTCCGAGAATTTTTAACTGTTCGATTGCAGCAGGACGGTAAACATCACAGGCAACGAGCAAGGGATGCCGTCCTTTTTTGCTTTTCAGCATAAGGGCCAGTTTTCCGGAGAAGGTGGTTTTTCCTGATCCCTGAAGACCAGCCATCAAAATAACGGAAGGATTACCTTTTAAATTGATGTCGACAAATTTTCCGCCCATCAGCTCGGCCAATTCATCATGCACAATTTTAACCATTAACTGGCTAGGCTTTAATGAATTTAATACATCTTGCCCAAGCGCCTTTTTGCGGACACTTTCAGTAAATGATTTGGCTATTTTAAAGTTAACATCAGCATCAAGCAAAGAGCGACGTACCTCTTTTAAGGTTTCTGCAACATTTATCTCGGTGATTTTCCCCTGACCTTTCAGAAGTTTAAACGACCGTTCCAGCTTTTCATTTAGATTTTCAAACATATCTAATTAGAAATAATTCATTTTGTAAAAACTCCTGCAAAAATATAAAAATATGTCGTAGAGCCTTCAAACTCAAAATTTAAAAAAATGGTTCCGGAAAGTCATCGTCAAACAACTTGGAAACCAGACGATTGGGTTACGAACAAATTGGATGAAAGAGGGTAAAATGCCACGAAGCCGCTAAAACTCCAAAATGAATTTTCACCACAGATATCACAGATTTGCTCAGATTAAAATATAACGGAATTATCGGATATATGGTTGATTTGAATAGCAACGGCATTTATGCCGTTGAAAAATGAATCATCCTAATTCAGAAATATAAAATGACTACAAGTGATCCTGAATGACTAACTAATGACAATATTCATCCGAATTAAAACCTCTTTAGGCAAGGAAACGGATATTCAATACCCGTTTTATCCTGAAAACAAAAACTGTTTTCTATTTTTGCCGATGCATCCATTACCCTGATAATACATGAAGCTTAACCGTTTTATTCCGAAAGATTTCACAACAATAAAGGGCATATTTTCATCACTCCATTCGCGAAATTACCGGCTTTATTTTACCGGTCAGAGCGTTTCGCTGATTGGTACCTGGATGCAAAATATTGCGCTGAGCTGGCTGGTTTACAGGCTCACCGGTTCGGTATTTCTTTTAGGACTGATCGGCTTCACCAGCCAGATTCCGACCTTTGTTCTTGCCCCTTTTACCGGAGTGCTAACCGACCGGTACAACCGGCTTACGATTATGATTCTGACCCAGGTGTTTTTCATGCTTCAGGCATTAACCATCGCGCTACTGGTGCTGTTTAACCTGGTCGAAGTATGGCATATCATCGCGCTAAGCCTTGTTTTTGGCATCATCACCGCCTTCGATGCACCTGCACGGCAATCGTTGGTCGTCGACCTGATTGATAAACCGGAGGATCTGGGTAATGCCATCGCTCTCAATTCTGCCATTTTCAACGGAGGACGTTTAATAGGTCCAGCCATTGCCGGAATAACCATTGCCCTAGTTGGCGAAGGAATTTGCTTTTTAATAAATGCAATTAGCTTTGTGGCTGTTATTACGGCCTTGCTGCATATAAAAATTCCAGTGAAACAAGCGATCCTTCATCGGGTCAAATTCAAAAAGAGTTTTTCGGAAGGCTTTCATTATACGTTTCAATCGGTACCCATCCGAACATTAATTTTATTGTTGGCTAATCTGAGCCTGGTAGGGCTTTCGTTTGTCGTTCTGCTGCCTGCGTATGCCAAAGAAGTATTGCACGGCAATTCCGACACACTGGGGTATCTGATGTCGGCGATGGGCGCTGGCGCGCTGATCGGAGCATTTTACATGGCATCGCGCAAATCGGTTCTCGGATTGGGCAAAATAATACCCCGAAGTGTTGGTTTGCTGGGCTTGTCGATTGTACTGGCCTCTTTCTCCGGGAAACTTCCTTTCTCGCTGATTGTGCTTTTCTTCGGAGGACTGTCGATGATCCTTTCGCTTTCGTCGATTAATACCATGTTGCAAACCATTGCCGATGAAGATAAACGTGGCCGCGTGATGAGCTTTTATGCCATGGCCCTGATGGGAACTTCGCCGATCGGCAACCTCCTTGCCGGTAGCATCGCCAGTGGAATAGGCATTCCTCAAACACTGCTAATCGGTGGAACCATCACCATTGCTTCCGGAATATGGTTTAGACTGAACCTTCAATCACTGCGGAAATTCATCCGTCCAATCTATGTAACGAAAGGAATTCTTCCCAGCCTCACGGACGATATAACTTAATTCATTGAAGCAGTTTAATTGAGATCAAACCACTTCGCCGGATTCTATAAAATGTAGTTTGTCGACTGTCAAAGACCCCGTCTGGAAACTTTTAGTATGCATTTAGCGACTGAGAGACCCCATCTGGAAACTTTCAGTGTGCGTCTGGAAAATGTTAATATCCTTCCGGGAATTGATTACCGACATCTGGAAACAGCTATAAATAGGTTTTATAACGGATTGTGTGGGTTTTAAAACAGAACCTCCTAATTATATTTTTAATAAGGAGGTAATCAGCTTGTGTTTCTCCTGGTTGGTAAATCCATGCGATTAAAAATCGCAGCACCCGAATCGTTGGATTTGTTCACTGTTCGAGGGAGTGTACCGAAGGGAGCTCTTTCCGCGATGGAATGCCAAAATAAATTCGGCATGACTATTTGAACCGTAGCAGTGCAAGATCAAAGCGCCATCCAAATCATCCCAGTCATCCTGAACTTGTTTCAGTATTGTTTCAGGAACTGACAACACACTTTTTCAATAGTTACAGAAGTTTTTAAGCAGGCCCTGCTTATTCTTCGAAACCGAAATGTTTCAACACCCGCAATGCCCTTAAAGTATTCCAGCGGCTTGGTTTTCCGGGAATTTCTATTTCCAGATGTGTTTGCCCCGGATGTTTGGCCTGAAGCAGCCATTTACGGTCGGATGTGCGTTTACGGACAAGCAATTGCAAGGCATCGTCCATCCGGGTGTCGTAAGCAATTTTGGCATCCTGAAAATAATCGAGCGCCCGCAACACATCGTATCTCCAGCGGCAAGGATATGAAAAGCGGGTCATTTTATCGTCGATCACTTTGCCGGTTTTATCCGACTTGTACAAACGGTGCTGAAGAATGAATTCAGTCGATTCAGCGGCCGTTTGCTGCAATTCATTCAACCGGTAGGAATATCCGTTGCGGGCATATTCAAGAATACCTTCGAGAACCGAAATAGTGGTATGCAGCGAGCTGTGAACAGCTCCTATCCGGTTCAAATGACAATTGAAGCCTCCGTCGTTCATTTGCTGGCTAATCAGAAAGTCGATCACCGATTTCAACTGATCTTCCGGAGCGCCAAAATAGGTTGAATAATTCAGAAACATTCCGTTGATGCAGACATCGCTGCGCCGCAGGCCTCCACCAGGATTGATTCCTCCGTCAGCGCTCTTTTCATGGGCGATAATCAGGTCGAGTGTTTGCCTTATCTCGGGAATGTTCGGCCCGATGGCCAGATTTTTCAGTTCAAGAAGCGTATAATGTGAAGAAGTCCATTTGGGATTATAAAAACTATGTCCCCAATGGCCGTTGGGAAGTTGTTTGGAGAGTAGAATCTGCCCCCACCCTTCGGCAGCAATCCGATTTTTAAGATCTGTTTTCTCTATTTCCAGAAAATCGCGGTAAACCTGGTACTGAATGGAGACATCTCCATCTAAAAGCCACTGGATGATGGGATCATTATTCATTGTTCAAGTTTTTCAGAAATGATAAGGTAATTTTCAGGGATAAAACCTTATTGTTGTATCTTCTGATTTCGTCCAATAAGAAAATACAGAATAGATCCTATTATATTGAAAAATATAACAATGATTACCCATATTAACTGCATATTTCCTTCAAATTTACTCCTGATAATATCAACCAGGGCAATTAATGGAAATAAAATAAAAAAGGTGGTCACAATCAGAATAAAAATCAATTCGGCAGTTCCAATAATTCCCAGAAGTATCATAGTTAAAATAGTAAGGATTGAAGATGTAATTACTTATAATCCTGACGAATGTAAAAATTAAATTCAAATTTACTTCTAAAAAATGTTTTGAATCTTGCTAATTCCAATTCCAGGCTGGTCTATTAACGTTATTTTGCCGTCAACCACCTGAACGCCTTTGTACGGATCGTTCAGAATTAATAAGTTTCCATCCAGATCAGCCCAATCGGCTTTGGGCGATAATTGTGCAGCGGCTGAAACAGCGCACGAAGTTTCGGTCATGCAACCGATCATCACTTTCATACCAAGCGCTTTGGCCAATGTAAGCATTTGGTGAGCTTCGCGCATCCCGGTGCATTTCATCAGTTTAATGTTTATTCCGGAGTAAACATCCTTCGCTTTCGCCACATCCGAAAGCCGCTGAACCGCTTCGTCGCCAATGGTTGGCAGCGGACTGTTTGCCGTGAGCCAGGCCATATCGTCGACTGCTGTTTTGGGCATTGGCTGCTCGACAAACACCACACCTTTCTCTTTGAGCCAATGAATCATCTCCAGCGCCATCTGCCTGTCGGTCCAGCCCTGATTGACATCCACACAAATTGGCTTATCGGTAACAGAGCGAATGGTTTCGATCATTTCGCGATCGGTTTTTTGTCCGAGTTTTACTTTCAGGATTTTATAGGGCACCGCTTCAGCAACTTTTTGCCTGACCACTTCCGGCGTGTCGATACCAATTGTAAACGAAGTATTGGGTGCATCAGCCGGGTTGAAGCCCCATATTTTATACCACGGCTGGCCCATCAGTTTACCAACCAAATCGTGCAAAGCAATATCCACAGCAGCTTTTGCAGCACAATTGCCCGGCATCGCCGAATCGACATACCGAAGAATATCGTCCATCAGAAACGGATCTTTAAACTGGTTCAAATTCAGCGCTGAAAGAAATTTGGTAGCGGTCTCGATACTTTCGCCCAGGTAAGGTGGCATGGAAGCTTCGCCATAACCGGTTATACCTTCAAACTCGAGACAGGTAAGCACATCGGGAGTATTCTTTCGGGAGCTGTTTGCCAGCGTGAACGTATGTCGTAATTGCAGATCGTACGGGACAAGGCGCAACTGAAGTCCTTTCCCTGAATGGATAGTTGATTTCTTTTTTGTTGCTGCAAAAAGAGTTTCGATTCCGGTTAGCCCGGCAATGGCCGTGGCTCCGGTGACTTTTATAAAATTGCGACGCGAATTAGAAGCCGGAAGCCCCTCCCCAACCCTCTCCAAAGGAGAGGGAGTAGAATCGCTGCGATCATGTTTTTTCTGAATTTTGGACATTGACTTTGTATTGAATGTTCTTAATAAAATCTATTATTCTTCGTTCAACGCACTCTTTTAGTCCCCTCCTTGGGAGGGGATCTAGGGGAGGCTATACCACGGATGATCTTTCACCAACACAATTCCTTCTGTATTCAACGAATTCAGGATGCGGCTGGCAGCAACCAGTTTTTTCTTTTCAGTTAATACATACTCCTGATTTTTTGGATCGATGCTGTTTACATGAACCCTTCCGAAAGCGCTGGAAGCATGAATGTACCAACCATTTTCGAGATAGATCCCGACGTGTGTAACCCGCTGGTCGCTGCGTCCAAAGAAGAGCAAATCGCCGGGTTGCAGGTTGCCGATTTCATTAAAACCGGGATGTTGCCCATATTTGGCTTGTTGCGAAGCATCGCGGGCCAGAATAATTCCCTGCGAATAATAGGCAGTTTTTGTGAATCCTGAACAATCGACTGCTTTACACGAAGTTCCACCCCACAAATAAGGTACGCCCAACAGTTGTTTGGCAATGTTCAAAACCGACTGAACATCCGGTTTTCTGCTTGTCCATTCCTGAAACGAAAGGCAATCTTTCTTTTTCGCAAAACCAGTTCGGCCATCGGGAAACCGTATTTTTAAATACCCTTTTATTTCGGCTTCAACCTCGAACAAATCGCCTAACACCAAATCGGAAACCTTGCTTTTTTTGCGGTTGGTCGAATCGAAGGCATTTCCTGTAATCTGACTGAACACATACCGGTTTGATTTTTTCCAACGGTCCATTTCCGAATCAGTAAATCGCGCCAATCCGCCGCTATCCATCCAGCCGATGTAAAAATCGGGAGTTTGAACCCGGTACCAGCCATCGACGTAATCGAGTATTTTCATGGGCGTACCCATCAAAACCTGTGAAGCAAGCTCCGCAGCATGATCGGGTTTTGTCCGAAGATTGGAGGCCGAAAGTGATGCCAGTCCCCAGGTTTTATCGCCAATCAATGCCGTAGGTAACAGGCGGATTGAATCGACATACCGGATTCCTTTGGCATCAAAAAGCTGTAAAATCTGTTTCCTTCCATCCGGAAGGTTCGTTTCGCCTTTGATTTTCACGACCGGCTGAAGCGTATCTTCCAGCGAAACCTCCAGAACCGCTACCCGTTTATCAGGCGCCAGTTGTTTTTGAACCGATTGAATCGTGGCAACGATTGATTTGAACGTTGATTGTTGCGCCTGCGTGCGACTTCCGAAAAAGGTAACAAGAAGAATAGCAAGCAATATTTTGAAGTTACAAGTCATATCCGAATGGTTTGTTATAGTTTCCAAATGTACAAAATTGAAAGCTTCGTTCCTTTTTGTAAATTTAATTGCCGCAAAAAAGAACAAGACGACCGAATTTAGTTTGACCTTACTTCATTTTATACAATCTTTGCCTGATCAATATTTAATCCGATGATCTCAAAATCAGATACAATTTCAAGCGCTCAATCCTATTTCGACGAAGGTTATGCCTGTTCGCAGTCGGTTGTATTGGCTTTTGCCGAACGGTTCAACGTAGATGAGCGAACAGCAAAACTTGTTTCATCGACCTTTGGCGGAGGAATGGGAAGACTACGGAAAACGTGCGGCGCAGTAACCGGAGGGTTCATGATTCTTGGGTTGGCGTACGGAAACGAACAACCAAAAGACATGGAAACCAAGCTATTTGCCTACCAGAAAGTTCGTGAACTGCATCATCAGGTCGAAGAAATTTATGGAACGGCCAACTGCAAAGAACTGCTTCAGAAACATGCCACCGAGGCACAAGTGGAGGATCGGAAACATCATAAAATGATCTGCCGGAAAGTGGTTGGCGATGTATGTGGTTTATTGTACACGATGATTGAACAAAACAATAATCAGTAAGATGGAAATTTTAAAAACGATCGACACCGTACTGTTTCTTTATTTAAACGGGTTGCACAATGCCTTTTTCGATGCAATCATGTATTGGTTGAGCAATAAATTGATTTGGATACCGATGTATTTACTGATCGTTTTTTTTATGATCAGGCGATACAAAATGCGGGGTGTTCTGATGCTTTTGTTCGTGGTTTTGGCGATTACCTTATGCGACGAAACTGCCTCAGGCTTGTTGAAAAATACGGTACAGCGATTGCGTCCATCGCATGATCCGGCTTTAGCCGGATTGGTCCATCTTAGCAAAGCCGGGCCAGGCGGATTGTATGGTTTTGCTTCGTCCCATGCAGCCAATGTCTTTGGATTAGCCACTTTCATCTGGTTCGTATTTGACGAAAAATTTAAACTACTAAAATACTGGCTCTTTTTTTGGGCTATCTTAGTATCCTACAGTCGCATCTACAATGGGGTTCATTATCCGGGCGATGTGTTGGCAGGTTCGTTCATCGGAATGGCGTATGGCTATTTAATGGCAAAGGCTTATTTCAAAACAAACCTATACCTTTTAAACCGTAAACAAAAGGACGAATGAAAACCATTACCCGCACCGTCTGGATCTTATCGCTGATCAGCCTGTTTACCGACACGGCCAGCGAAATGTTGTACCCGGTGATGCCGGTTTTTCTGCAAAGCATTGGTTTTTCGGTCCTTTTGATTGGTATTCTGGAAGGTATTGCCGAAGCCACCGCCGGATTGTGTAAAGGTTATTTCGGAAAACTGTCGGACAACTCCGGCAAGCGCGCCCCGTTTATTCAGTTGGGGTATTCGCTGAGCGCCATTTCGAAACCCATGATGATTTTATTCGTCTGGCCGGTTTGGATATTCTTTGTCCGGACCATCGACCGGTTTGGAAAAGGACTACGCACCGGCGCACGCGATGCCATGTTATCGGACGAAGCCACCCCTCAAACCAAAGGCAAAGTTTTCGGGTTTCACCGCTCGATGGACACCTTGGGTGCTGTTCTGGGACCGCTCGCCGCCCTTGTATATCTCTATTTCCGTCCAAACGATTACAAAATCCTTTTCCTGATTGCCTTTTTGCCTGGTCTTGCAGCAGTTTCGACCACCTTGTTGCTGAAGGACAAAAAGCAAAATGCTCCAACGAAACGGGTTTCAACACCTTTCTTTTCATTTCTGAAATACTGGAAAGTTAGTCCGCCGATGTACCGGAAGGTAGTAATTGGCCTGCTGGCTTTTGCACTTTTCAACAGTTCGGATATGTTGCTTTTGCTGAAGGTTAAACAATCGGGACTAAACGATACGCATGTGATTGGCCTCTATATTTTTTACAACCTGATTTATGCGCTAACCTCCTTTCCGTTCGGAATTATTGCCGATAAATTCAGCCTGAAAACGGTTTTCACCTGCGGATTGGTTTTGTTTGCTGCCGTTTATTTCGGAATGGCCCTTACTTCGTGCTTTTACGTTTATCTGGCGCTGTTCTTTCTCTACGGACTTTACGCGGCAGCTACCGAAGGAATCGCCAAAGCCTGGATCAGCAATATCACCGATAAGAAAGATACAGCTACGGCTATTGGATCGTATGCCGGATTTCAAAGCATTGCAGCCATGATTTCCAGTTCGCTTGCCGGGGCAATCTGGTTTTGGCTGGGCGCCGAAGCCGCATTTATTTCTACTTCGGTAGTGACAGTGGGGGTAATTATCTATTTACTGACATTGGTAAAACAACCGAAAATCAAAACCGATGATTTGGTGGCATAAAAACTAAGAATATCACACTAATTTTAAATTTGTTCCGATGATTTTAAAAATCCATCCGAAAAAAAATCGAACCAATATTTTTGCAGCGCAACCGTTCATGCTATTATTATCGGGTATTAATAGTAACCCGAAAACAATCGTGTTGCCGAATGAACAGTTTATCGTTGATTTGGTTATTTTTACAAGGTATTCATATTATTTAGGAAGGATAATAAGGTTGCTATTTTAATACTTTATTGATACTAAGCACAAATGCAAAAGATTGGTCGGATAGGGACATGGTTTTTTTTGATTCTAATATTTTTATTTCAGCTTACCTCACAAGCTCAAAGTAAAAAATATTTTGTGATCGCCGGAACCATTGTGCCTGAATCAGGTGAAACGGGTTCAGGAGTAATTGAAGTAACCAAAAACGGGAAGGATAAGTCGATTGTCCAAATTCCTAAAAATCACCGGTTCAGGCTCGAACTTGAATTTTTCAATGAATTTATCTTAACCTTTAAATATCCGGGCCATTTCGATAAAACAATCATTGTTTCAACCGACATTCCGCAGGAAGTTTGGTCGAAAGACAACGATTTTCCTCCTTATACCATGGCTGTTCAGTTGTTGAAAGAGTTTGAAGGAATTGACAAGAGCTTCACACAAAAACCCACCGGGAAAATATTCTACCGGAAAGATATTGACAATTTCAGCAACGAAAATTACATACCTGACATTCAATATGTTGATCAAATTGAAACGGCCAAAACAAAAGCTACCCAGGTTCAGAAAGAAGCACAATCGATTTCGAAAGAAGAGTCACAGGAGTTGGCAGCTAAACAGAAGAACTTCGATCAGTTGATCAAGGAAGCCGATACGAAATATCAGCATGGTGAATTTCAGCTGGCTTTAACAAAATACATGGAAGCTCAAAAGCTATTTCCTGAAAAAGCGTATCCAAATGATCGCGTGGCCGAGCTTCAGGATTTAGTGAAAGCGCTGCAACTAACTGACAGACAAAAGTCTGAACTTGAAAGGAAGTACAAGGATGTTATTGCCAAGGCCAATGGATTTTTCGAGCAGAAAAGTTACCAGGACGCTCTTCCCTTGTACAAAGAAGCTCTTCAGTATAAACCGGGCGACGAATATACGAATGGACGGATCAAAGAAATCGATCAGGTTCAGGCGCTTCTTGCCAAGCAAAAACAATATGAAGACCTGATCGCCAAAGCCGACGGCGACTACAAATCGAAGAATTACGATCAGGCCATTGGGTTGTACAATCAGGCCAAACAGGTACTTCCCGATGAACAATATCCGCAAAACCAGATCAATCAGATCAATCAGGAAATACAACAACAGGCAAACCTTGATCAGCTCGAAAAGGAATTCAACCTGGTGATGCAGGCTGCCGATAAGCTTTTTCAAAAGAAAGACTATCCGAATGCATTAAATTCGTATAAAAAGGCGCTCGGATTAAAACCCGACAGCAAGCTCGCTCAGGATAAAATTGCTGAAACGGAACTGGCAATCGCGAATGCTGAAACGGATAAAAAATATCAGCAGGCCATTCAACAAGCCGATCAGGCTTTGGCTGCCAACGACCTGACAAACGCTAAATTACAGTACCAGGAAGCGCTGAAGTTAAAAAGCGGCGAAGCGTATCCGAAAACCAAACTTGACGAAATTTCAGCAATTGAAGCAAAAGAAGTCCGGTTTAACGAACTGGTAGCCAAAGCCGAAAAAGCATTTACCGACAACAGTTTAGATGAATCGTTGAACCTGTTTACCCAGGCGCTTGAAATAAAGCCTAAAAATGCGGCGGTTCAGAAACGGATCGACGAGATTCAAAACCTGAAGAACCAGAAATTGTCGGATAAAGAATATACGAATTTAATCGCGCAGGCCGATCAATCTTACCAGGAAAGCCAGATGGATGCTTCCCTTTCGGCATACAATAAGGCGCTTTTGATTAAGAAAAACGAAACCTACCCGAAAGATCAGGTCAAAAAAATAGGAACGTATCAAACGCTTGTCAAGAAAGGCGATAAACTGTTCGATACAAAAGATTACGATGGCTCGATGGGCGCTTTCAACGAAGTTTTGACCCTGAAACCGAAGGATGTTTATGCCACCGGAAAGCTGGCCGAAATCGAAAAAATACGGAACGAGAACAAAAAACTTGAAGATCAGGCAAAAGCTGAATTGGCTGCTTACAACGAAGCCATCAAAAATGCAGACCAGTTCTTTACTGCTCAAAGTTATTCTGAATCGTTGGGCAAGTACAAAGAAGCCGCAAGCATAAAACCTTCGGAAACCTATCCGCCAAAGAGGATTAAAGAAGTTGAAGGCATCCTGAGCAAGCTGGAAAAAGAAAAAGCGCAAAAAGATAAGGATTATCAGGCCATGATTGCTCAGGCCGACAACGATTTCGGGAATAAAGAATATACCAATGCAAAAGATAAATACCAGAAAGCATTGGTTCTAAAATCGGAAGAGGCATATCCGAAGGATCAAATACGGAAAATTGACGAAACGCTGGCCGAGAACCTTCGCCGCGAAAGTGAGAACCAAAGATTGCAGAAAGAAAAGCAAGACCTTGCCTTTAATCAGGCGATGGCTGCCGCCGATAAATCGTTTGCCGGAAACGATTTTGTGAATGCCAAAGCCGGGTACCAGACAGCTTTAACGATTAAGCCGAACGATCCGACTGCCAAAGATAAATTGGCCCAGACTGAAGCAAAACTGGCACAGCTGGCTCTTATGGCCGAGTCATACAAAAAAGCCATCAGCGAAGCCGACAAACTATTTACCGGCAAACGGTACAACGAGGCTAAAACAAAATACCAGGAAGCGCTGCAATATCAGTCCGATGCGGATTATCCAAAACAACAGATCGCTAAAATTGATGCGTTGTTGTCGCAGCAGGAAGCCTTGGCAAAAACACGTCAGGATTTCGATCAGGCACTTGCCGAAGGTGAGGCTCTGTTGAAAAACAAAGAACTGACAAAAGCCAAAGATGCTTTCACGAAGGCTAATAACCTGATACCGGCAGAGCCACTTCCGCCGAAGAGAATTGGTGAAATCAATGCCTTGCTCGAAGCGCAGGCGCGCAAGGATTCAGAGTTAAAAGCTCAGCTCGAAGCCTATCAGAAAGCCATTCAACGAGCCGACCAATTCTTTGGAAGCAAAGATTACAATTCGGCACAATTGGGTTATAAAGAAGCTTTGGCGATCAAGCCGGAAGAAAAATACCCTGCCGATCAGTTGGCGCTGATTGAAAAACTGCTGAACGAACTAAATGGCCAGAACTACAACAATGCCATTGCGAAGGCCGATAATGCATTCGCTGCCAATAAGTTTACCGATGCCACTTCGGGGTACCAGGAAGCGCTCACCATCAAAAAAGGCGATCCTTATGCAACTAAACAGCTAAAGGAAATCGAAAAAAGAAAGGCCGAAATTGAAGCTGAAAATATCCGTCTGAAAAAACTTCAGGAACAATTTGATGCCATGATTGCCGATGCCAACAAAGATTTCGGAAACAAGGAATATCCCGATGCAAAAGATAAATACCAGAAAGCGCTAGTTCTAAAACCGGAAGAAATTTATCCGAAGGATAAAATTGCAAAAATTGACCAGCTCATAAACAATCAGCAGAAAGAAGAAGAAACCAATCGCCAATACGCTCAGGCAGTGAAGGCGGCTCAGGATGCATTCAAGGCGAATAAACTGAAAGAAGCCCGTGATTCGTATCAGGTGGCTGCCAATCTGAAACCTTCGGAACCGATGCCTCCGGTGAAGATTGCCGAAATTGACAAAATGCTCGGTCAACTGGACGAAACCGCACGGCTTAAAGCTCAGGAAGAAGCTCAGCGACTGGCCAAAGAAAAGGCCGACCGTGAACGGTACGAAAAAGCTATTGCTGACGGTGATAAAGCCTTTGCCGAAAAAGAATACATGGGCGCCCGGACACATTATTCGGATGCACTTTCGGTTTTACAAAACGAGAAATATCCAAAAGACCAGATTGCCAGGATTGACAAACTGATTTCGCAGTCAGAAAAAGATAAAATGCTTGCTGCACAAAAGGCACATCAAGACTCGCTTCAAAAAGCTAAAGACCAATTATTTAACCTAACAATGGCTGCTGCGAAAGAACACGATCAGAACAAACGCTATGCAGAGGCCATTCAAAAATATAAAGATGCCATTCAGATTAAACCGGACCAGAAGACTGAAATTCAGAAGCTGATCAAGGATATCGAAAATAAGATGCAACTGCTTGCCAAACAGGAAGCTGATTACAACCGGATCATCAAACTTGCCGACGATTATTATGCCGCAACGAAGCTGAAGGAAGCGTTGACCGAATACACCAACGCCTTGGCAATCAAAGCCGGCGAAGAATATCCTCAAAAACAGATTAAAGCAATACAGGATTTGCTGGCGGCGTTGGATGAAAACTATTCGAAAGCCATCACTGCTGCGGATAAAGCATTTGATGCAGCTGACTGGAAAAATGCAAAGACCGGTTATACCGAAGCGTTGAACCTCAAGCCAAAAGAAGTATATCCGGCAAACCGGCTGAAAGAAGTTAACCAGAAAATTTCGGAAGCTAATCTGGCAGCAATCAGCAATGCGGCTGAAAACAAAGCGTACAAAGATGCGATTGAAAAGGCTGAGAAGTCCTTTCAGTCCGATCAGCTTTCCCTGGCCAGAACGCAATTTCAGGCAGCTCAGAAACTGAAACCTGACGAAACGCTGCCTGCCGAACGGATAAAAGAAATCGATGCATTGCTTGATCAGCGGAACAAAGACCAGCTTGCGAAAGCTCAACGCGAACTTGACGAAAAATACCGGCAAGCCATTACTGTTGCCGATAATTCGTTCCGCGAAAAATCGTACCCAGCCGCTAAACTTCAGTACAAACAAGCGCTGACAATTAAACCCGACGAATCGTATCCGAAGGATCAAATCACTTTGATCGACAAGCTATTAAACGAAGCAAAACCTGTTGAACCTGTTGAACCAGTTGCCTCTAAATTGCCCGAAGTGGTAAAATCTTTCGACAAACCCGCTACCATTCCAACCGAAACAGCTCAGACGACTGAAAAACGGGCTCAATCGTTTCATGAAAGTACCGATTTTGACGAGGTAATTAAAAAAGCGGATGCCTCTTTTGGAATCAATGACTATACGGTGGCCCGTTTCTATTACACGAAGGCAAATGAGCTGAAACCAGCTGAAGAATACCCAAAAAGCCAGCTTGAGATTATCCGGAAGTTGATTGATTCACAATTGTCAGGGAAAGATTTGACGGAATATGATCAGGCCATTGCACAGGCTGATAAAGCTTTTTCAGACGTAAATTATCCGAAAGCAAAATTCTATTATTACAAGGCTCTTGAAATCAAATCGTGGGAGAAATATCCGAAAGACCGGATTAACGAAATACAGGCGCTTACCCATTCGCTCCTGTCGGAAAAAGAAGAAAAAATATACCACGATGTTATTTCCAAAGCCGATGAGGCGTATTTCAGTAAAGATATCGCGATTGCCCGTTTTTACTATAACAAGGCGCTAACAATGAAAAAGGATGAAAAATATCCGTCGATAAAACTATTGGATATTCAGAAACTGTTGGATCAAGACGAACACGACCAGGGAATTATTGAATACCGAAAACGAATTGAACTGGCGGATCAGGCTTTCCAGCGTAAAGATTTCAGCATTGCGCGGTTCAATTACAACAAGGCTTTGCTGCAGAAACCTGATGATAAATACGCAAAAGATCAGCTCAAAGCAATTAAGGAAGCATTGGATAAAAAAAGCGAATAAAATCAATATATTTTGGAACTACGAATTAAAGATCAGCTAATCAATTTGTTCGAATCGTACTTTAAGGAAGAAGTTACTTTTTTTGAACAATTACCGGCATCGGGTTCATACCGTGAATATGCCCGGATGAAAAGTGCAGGCCATCAGGTTATTGGAGCCTACAACCAGGATATCAAAGAAAATGAGGCTTTTTTGGAGTTTTCGGCTCACTTCAAAAATAATAATATTCCGGTGCCACTCATTTATGCGGTTAGTGGCGACCAAAAAACATACCTTCAGGAAGATTTGGGAAATACCACCTTGTTCGATTTTCTGACCAAAACCCGTGAGACCGAAGGTTTTTCTTCCAAAATTGTGGAAGAATATAAAAAAGTTTTATGTCAGCTCCCTCGTATTCAACTGGTTGCCGGAAAAGATATCGATTACAGCGTTTGTTATCCACGCGAAGCATTCGATAAGCAGTCGATGATGTGGGACTTGAATTATTTCAAATATTATTTCCTGAAACTGGCAAAAATATCGTTCGACGAGCAAGCATTAGAAGATGATTTTCAGGCTTTTAGCGATTATTTACTGGCTGTTGACAACAATGCATTCATGTTCCGCGATTTTCAGTCGAGAAATGTGATGTTGAAAGACGATCAGGTCTATTTCATTGATTACCAGGGAGGACGCAAAGGTGCGCTTCAGTACGATCTGGCTTCATTGCTTTACGACGCAAAAGCCAACATTCCGGAAGCCGAGCGGGACGAATTGCTTGAGTTTTATCTGGACGAATTGAAACAGTACAAACACATCGACCGCGAAAAATTCAAATCATTGTTTGGCGGATATGTTTTAATCCGGATCATGCAGGCGATGGGCGCGTATGGATTCCGTGGGTTTTACGAAAAAAAGGAACATTTTCTGAAAAGCATTCCGTTTGCCCTTAAAAATCTGGAAACATTGCTTGCTAAAAACACGATACAGGTCAAGCTATCCGAGTTATTTAAGGTACTGAAAGACGTGACCGAATCGGCCTTTCTGAAATCGATCAGCCCGGCGAACGACCGGTTGACGGTTCGAATCAGCAGTTTTTCCTATAAAAAAGGAATTCCTGCCGATCCTTCAGGAAACGGTGGAGGTTTTGTGTTCGACTGCCGGGCCATTCACAACCCCGGACGCTATGCCGAATACAAACATTTGACCGGCAAAGATCTTCAGGTTCAGAAATTTCTGGAAGAAAATTCGACCATGGCCGATTTTCTGGCGCCTGTTTTTAGCCTGGTTTCCCATTCGGTTGAAGTATATATTTCCAGAAGCTTTGCCCACTTGTGTGTGAGCTTTGGATGCACCGGCGGACAGCACCGTTCGGTTTATGCTGCCGAAAAACTGGCCGAATATTTGAAAAACAATTATCCGGTTACGGTTGTTCTTCAACACATCGAACAGGAAAATAAATAGAAAATGCCAAAGACACAGTGCAAAAATGATGATTATAAAGAGAAAGACGGCGCCAAATATGTTTGCAAACGCTGCGAACGGAAATCCCAAAAGGAAGATAAACTCTGCAAACCCAAGAAAATAAAAGACTGACCCGATCAGGATTGGGTCAGTCATATTCCATACTTTTTACCTGAATCTATTTCCGGTATTTTTTCGATACTGGCTTTCATGGCTCACACTCGTGGAATTTCGATCGTTACCTGCACACCTGTGCCGACATCGGATTGTACAGAAACTTTCCCATTGAGCATTTCAACCCGCGAGATGATGTTTTTCCAGCCAATACCGCGTGTATCAGAAACCACTGCCTTATCGATTCCAACGCCATCGTCTTCAACTTTCATCCGGACCTTATCGGCTACCGCATCGATTGAAAGTCGGATGTTTTTAGCTGAAGCGTACTTTAGGGCATTGTTCAGCAATTCCTGGGCTACCCGGTATAAAACCCATTGTGAATCCTGGGTAGGAATGCAATCGTCGCAGTAAAACGAAGCCTTAATTTTTCCGGAGTCGTTTATTTTATCAATCAATTCCTGAAGGGCAGCTTTTAAACCATATTTCATGAGGGCAGCCGGCATCAGGTTGTGCGAAATAGCACGCACCTCATCGACCGAGCGATCAATCAATTGCATGGCATTTTGAACCAGAACTGCATCCTCGCCAGATACACAATCTTCAATACCTGAAACATTTAGCTTAGCAGTCGACAGCAACTGCCCGAGGCCATCGTGAAGTTCCTGGGCAATACGCATTCGTTCTTTTTCTTCAGCTTCGACCACCTCTTTCAACCGAAGGCGCTGATGGACGATTAGTTGCTTTTCGAGTTCATTTTTCCGCTTCATTTTCATCTGTTTTACATTGAACAGATAAGCCAATGCCAACAGCACAATAACAGAAACCGACAGGATAACCGTAAGAAGTATTTCCTGTTTTGTTTGTTTTATTTTGATGATATTCAATTCGTTATCTTTCTGAAGCAGTTGATTCTCCTTTTCTTTTCGTTCGGTATCGTATTTGGTTTGCATATCGGCGATGCTATGTGCCATTTCGGATTTGAAAAGACTATCCTGAAGCTTGTTGTGAAGTTTAAAGTAATAAACTGAATTTTTGTAATCGCCCGAATTGTCGTAGTTTTCGGCCAATAACTCGGCTACTTCGTTTTCGAGAACCGGAATCTGCAACGACTGAAAACCTTTTAAGGCTTCGAGCAGCGCTTCATTCGATTCCTTCTTTTTTCCCATTCTCGAATACAACAATCCCATGCTGTGGAGCGCGGTTGCTTTTTCTTTCCAGGCACTGCACGACTCAGCCAAAGTAATCACTTCTTTCAGCTTCCTGATTGCTTCATCAAATTGATTTTTTTCGCTAAGCACATCAGCAATATTGGTGAGGGAAGAGCATTGTCCAAGTTTATTACCAATTCTTTTCTGAATAGAGTATGCGGTTTCAAAGCATTTCAAACCTTCATCCTGTTTACCTAAACTGCGGTCAAACACGCCCATGCTATTCCAGGCATTTCCGAGCGTCAAACTATCCTGCATCGACAAGGCTCTGTCGCGGGCATTAACAGCCATTTCGTAAGCTTTCTGATAGTTTTTAAGATGATAATGCAAATTGGCAATATCGAGCAACTTGCCTGCCAATGCTTTTGTCGGATGATTTTCTTGATAGTGACAAGACTTAAGTATCCAGGCCAAAGCATCCTCGTAATTTCCACGTTCACTGCAAACTAAACCAATATTTCCATCCAATTTGGCAATCATTGCAGAATCGTGTTCAACATTGGCCAATACCAGGCATTTGTTGTAAAAGTAAATCGCGCTGTCGTAATCGCTTTTTTTGTACTTCAGTATACCTAATCGATTGATGGCATTCATCACACATTTCTGGTCGCCAGCTAATGTTGCCAATGCAAGTGATTTACGAAGATAATTTTCCGCTCCCGGCGTTCCTGTAAACAAGTAGTTGGTGCCAATTTCGAGGTATAAAGCTGCCTTTTCTCCAGGTTTATCAGTGTTTTCGATACGCTGCAACAAACTATCGACCAAATGACGGTTTCCGGCTTTGAGTCCTGTCGAACAGAACATTAAACAACCAATACTTAAAATGATGTAATACCAGTTTCTCATCTCCGTTCTTTTTTTGTTAAAAAAACAAGCACAAGTTACGAATGATTTATTTTATCCGGGGTTTCAACCTGTTTATTTCAAAACTATTTTCCCGGAAGTTGTTGTTGCTGACGATGTTGTTTTCAGAATACAGACGGTTGAAAATGAACTAATCCGTTACAAGCAAAGTTAATGGGTACTACGGCGACTCTTGCTCCGTATATGTACTGATTTCAATCCGTACAGGTAGGTATTTTAATGTGAAGCAGGGACAAACAACTCTTGGCGCTAATCGGCAAGATTGTTTCGAATGGCAAATTTGATAAGGCCTACAAGCGATTTCGAACCGGTTTTTTCCATAATATTTTTGCGGTGCGAATCAACCGTTCGTTTGCTGATAAATAGTTTATCGGCAATCAACTCACTCGACAGCTCCAGAACAATCAGTTTTAAGACTTCGAGCTCGCGTTCGCTTAAATTTCTTGTTTCGATTTCAGATTTTCGCTGCACCACCACGTTGGCAACATGGCGGGCGATGACTTCGCTTGAATAATATGATCCGTGATTTGCAATACACGTCAGGGCATCGATGAACTCTTTTTTACCGGTATTCTTCAGGATAAAGCCATCGGCGCCAGCAAGTAAAACTTCTTCGATGATCGACCTGTCGCTATACATGCTTATAATTAAAACTTTAACATCCGGACATTTCTCTTTCAGAAGCTGTGTCAGTTCAATGCCCGACATTCCCGGCATGGATACATCGGTGATTACAATATCGACACGATTGCAGTTGATAAAATTAAAAGCTGTTTGTCCTTCGAGGGCATCACCAACGACTTCAAAATCTTTCGAATTCCGAAGTAAAGCTTTGAGACCATCTATAAACATCTGATGGTCGTCTACAATAAAGAGCCGGAAGATATCTCTCATGTTACTTTATGATGTTAAAACCGGTTGAAATGCCTTTCGTAAGGCATCAATACAATTATAATAAAAATAATGTAAATATCCTTATAATACCCAAATTTCATGGGCAAAATGCTATGATTTAAGCAATAGCGAAGCAAAAGCTGAATGGTGATGGACATTCAGCCAAGATGATCCGAAAAATTTATTTGTCAAAAGGGGTGATCTTTTCCGAAGAATATGTATTTTCATCCGCAACGATAAACCAGCTAAAATTAATCCGATCATGACAAAAATTTTAATTGCTACACTGTTTTGCATTCAGGCCGTCACTGGCCATTCACAGGAAAATAAGCAAAACCAGAACCTGATTGCCGAAGATGCCAAAGTCACGAAAGTTGGCAGTGGATATGCTTTTACGGAAGGACCTTCGGTGGCTCCCGATGGCCTCGTATTTTTTACCGATCAGCCCAACGACAAAATCTATATCTGGAGCGAAAAAGGAACAATCAGCACTTTTATGCAATCATGCGAGCGGTCAAACGGAACCTACTTCAATAAAAAAGGCGAGTTGGTTGCCTGTGCCGATTTACACAACCGGCTTATTGTTTTCGGTATGGATGGAAAACAACGAACAATTGCCGAAAACTATGACGGGCAACCGCTGAACGCGCCCAACGACATTTGGATTGCGCCCAATGGCGGCATCTATTTTTCGGACCCTTATTATGCCCGCGATTATTGGGAGCCGGGTCGCAAAGAAATGCAGGACAAACGGGGCGTTTATTACCTGAATCCCGAAGGCAAAGTAATCCGCGTGATTGACGATTACAAACAACCAAACGGACTGATTGGTACTCCCGATGGAAAAACGCTCTATGTGAGCGACATCGACGACCTAAAAATCTGGAAATACGATATTCAGGCTGATGGGACGCTTGCCAACAAAACTTTTTTTGCTCCTGAAGGTTCTGACGGAATGACGATTGACAACCAGGGTAATGTTTACCTGACGAATCGGTACGTATCCGTTTTCGACAAAAACGGTAAGAAGATTACCAACATTGAAGTTCCTGAAATGCCTTCAAATATTTGTTTTGGCGGCAAAAATCGGGATATCCTTTTCATCACTGCCCGCACTTCGGTTTATACCCTGAAGATGAAAGTGAAAGGAGTTTATTAGAATATGGGAACTTCTGATGGGATGATTTTTGAGTCACCCCATCAATATCGAGATACTTTTATACCTTCGGTAATGCCCACGGGGCGCGGTAAGTAGCTTTGGTCAAAGCATTGGCTTCCGGGTCGTTTGTAAATTCCTGTTTGTCAGCATTCCACTCGATCTTCCGGCCTAAGCGGTAGGAGATGTTCCCCATTTGCGCGAACCGGGCAATATGAGCGCCGGTTTCAATGTCGCAGTTTGGCTTGTTGCGGGTTTTCAGGCAATCGATGAAGTTGGCCACATGCAAATCGAGTCCTTTGCCGGTTCCTTTCTGAATTGGCAAGTCAGCAAAACCTTCTTTGGCGCTGGTACTCTTATTCTCGGCCATTACTTCCCATCCGCTGCGGTCAACAATCAGGGTTCCATATTCGCCAATAAAGGCGACTCCATGCCCGCGACGTTTAAACTGGGCGCCGTAAATTCCGATTGTATGATCCCACAAAACACCAAAATCGCCGAAATCGTACATCGCCATCATGGTATCAGGTGTTTCCATGGCATCGGCTGGAAAAGCGTATTTTCCACCGGAAGAACTGATCGATTTGGGAATATATTGGTTCATTCCAAATAGAGCATAATCAAGAAGGTGGACGCCCCAGTCGGTCATTACTCCTCCGCCATAATCCCAGTACCAGCGCCACGAAGCATGGAACCGGTTTTTGTTAAATGCATGTTCAGGACGTGGTCCAAGCCATAAGTTGTAATCTACACCGGCAGGAGCAGGTTCGTCGGCAATTGCTGGTATCGACTTTTTCCAACCAACGTATGACCATGCCCGAACCGAACGGATACGCCCCAGGTTTCCGGAGTGAAGATAATTGACCGCATCGAGCCAGTGCGGGTCGCTACGCTGCCATTGCCCCACCTGAACCACTTTGTTGTATCGTTTGGTCGCCTTCACCATCAGGTTACATTCTTCGATGGTGTAGCCCAACGGTTTTTCGCAATAAACATCTTTTCCGGCTTCCATGGCATAAATCGTCGGAATGCAGTGCCAGTGGTCGGGTGTGCCAATAATAACCGCATCAATATCTTTTTGCTCAAGCAACTTTCTGAAATCGCCATAAAGCACCGGTTTTTTTCCAGTCAGTTTTTCGACTTCGGCGGCACGTTTGTTTAACACATTCTGGTCAACATCGCACAAAGCGGCGCAAGCCACATTCGACAGTTTCAGAAAAGCTTTCAGGTCTTCGAAGCCCTGACTGTTGCATCCAATCAGTCCGACGGTAACTTTGTCGTTGGCGCCTACACATCCGGCATTCATCAGCGTTGGAAAAACACTTAGTGCAGCAGCCACGGTGGCTGTTTGTTTGAGAAAAGTCCTGCGGTCACTAGTCATGTTTAATTGATTATTGGTTATTGAATATTATTTCTAATTTTATTGACCTTAAAATTGCCTTAAAGGTATTAAACCAAGGCAAAAGTAAAAAGGCAAAAACTAATTCCGAATAATGAGACCATACATTTTAGCCGAAACCAATTGGAAGGACGTCAAAGAAGAACATTATCAACTCGTTGTATTGCCATGGGGAGCCACCGAGGCTCATAATTACCACCTTCCCTATTCAACCGACAATGTCGAAGCTGAAGCACTAGCTGCTGAATCGGCCCGGATTGCATGGAAAAAAGGTGGCAAAGTGATTGTTTTACCTGTCGTTCCGTTTGGTGTGAATACCGGTCAGTTTGATGTTCCGCTCAACATAAACCTGAATCCTTCAACCCAGTTTGCCATTTTAAACGACCTTCTTGAAACCCTCAACCGACAGGGAATCTACAAACTGGTAATTCTGAACAGCCATGGAGGAAACGACTTCAGGCAAATACTACGCGAACTGGGGCTGAAATACCCGAAGATGTTCCTTTCGGAAGTGAACTGGTACAAAGTGAAGGAGGCGGACACTCTTTTTGAAGATCTGGGCGAACATGCCGGCGAGGTAGAAACCAGCCTGATGCTTTACCTGAAACCGGAATGGGTGTTGCCACTTTCGGAAGCGGGCAATGGCGCAGCCAAAAGATTCAGATTCGATGCCATGAACGAAGGATGGGGTTGGGCCGAACGCCGCTGGACACAGGTAACAGCCGATACCGGAATTGGTAATCCGGCCAAAGCTACTGCCTTAAAAGGCGAAAAATTCTTCCGGCTATTGACCGAAAAAATTGGAAATTTTTTGTTCGAGGTGGCAACGACCGACCGGGAAGAGTTTTATAAATAGCAAATCAGTTGTAAAGTTGTTATCCCATACTCTGTAATCGACAAAAGTGGTTGTAGAGTTGTCATCCCATACTCTGCAATCGACAAAAGTGGTTCAAAGCTATTTCAGCTAATAGTAACGGCTTGATTTCCGTTACTGGTTATACTGTATTGTTGCAATTTGGTCTGTTTGCTATTGAAATTTGGTCAGTTGCGTTTGCTGATCCCTTTTTCCTTTTCTGGGAATAGGGCCGAAAAAACAACACTCAGGATTATCGTTATGGCAATAAAGTATAATGAATAAGATGATTTAAAACCGATTTCATCGAGCCAAGTATGTGCGAGTAATTTGACACCCACAAAGACCAGTAAAATACTTACCCCAACATTCAGAAACCTGAACTTATTGATCATATTTGCCAATAGAAAGAATAGTGAACGAAGGCCGATGATGGCAAAGATATTCGAAAAGAAGACCACAAAAGGATCAAGAGACACCGAAAACACTGCAGGAATGGAGTCGAGAGCAAAAATGAGATCCGTAAACTCGATAAGGACTAAAACCAGCATCAGCGGAGTAAAAAACACTTTACCATGATAATTCAAGGCAAACCTGTTTCCGTGATATTCTTTGAGGATATTGAGGTATTTCGAAAGAAATTTGACAAGTGCATATTCATGAGGATCTTTTTCAGCTTCGTCTTTTTTAATCAGAATTTTTATTCCCTGATAAATCAGAAAAGCTCCAAAAACATATAAGATCCATGCGAATCGATGAATGAGGGCAACTCCGGCAAAAATGAAGATAAACCGTAAAATGATAGCGCCCAAAACGCCCCAAAGCAACACATTTTTGTAGTTTCTTAACGGAACGGAAAATCCCTGAAGGATAAGCAAAATCACAAAAACATTGTCGATCGAAAGAGTCTGCTCAATAAAATACATGGCCAGATAGCTCATCGACATGTGGTTCCGGTATTCGCCAACCATTCCTTCAAAATCAGTCTGATGAAAACGTAGCTCCGGTGCATTTCTTCTCACTACTTCGGATAACTCTGCCGGCGTTTTAATGCCATGCAACAAGTGTCCGTAGAAATATAGAAATACATAAAATCCCATCGCAAGCATAAACCAGATACACGACCAGCCTAATGCTTCTTTGGTTGATACAATATGTGACTTACGTCCAACAACCAATAAGTCAATCATTAAAACGCAAATGATTAACACCAAAAAACCACCCATTAAA
>Ga0302296_1000341_pt1 | contig 39948 bp, 34 predicted proteins | sample III_Fen_N3_1_FD_194546 | JGI IMG/M metagenome (GOLD analysis project Ga0302296, IMG submission 194546) | Peat permafrost microbial communities from Stordalen Mire near Abisko, Sweden - III_Fen_N3_1 | ecosystem: Environmental > Terrestrial > Soil > Wetlands > Permafrost | place: Sweden: Abisko... | reverse complement strand
ACTTGTTTGATTCAACCACAAAGTATCGTCAGTAACATTTGGAATACTATTCCCATTTCGATAAACGGTTGTACGAAGATTCTCAGCCATCCAAGTTTGGTTTCCTATTGTTACAGTTTTATAGCTGTTTGAATCTTGTGCTACAAGTGTTCCAGTTTTAAGAGTCGCAATATTTGATTTTGTAGTTACAGTAAATGTATATTTAGAAGTAAATCCAACTTTATCTACCGCAATAATATTATAGGTTTCAGTACCAGCATTCGATTTAAAGGTATATGCAAATGTTGTTTTCTTTGTAATACTATCAAATGTTAGTAATGTCTCATTATTTAAATTTGTGATAGACAATTTTGTTAAATCGTTATCTGCAATAATTTTAAATTCAATTTTTGCTAAATCACCAGCAATAATTTTTGAAGAATCATTTATACTATTTGTAGTTAATGTTATGATTGGAGCAACATTAGATTTATCGTTACATGAGCTAAAGAAAAAACTAAAACAAACTGCAACAACAAAAAAATGCAGACTTAGACGAAAACTATTCATTTATATACTTTTTTTAAACGTTCTTTAAACTGATTTTTGTACTGTTTATTATATAGATAGTAAAATTATTTGCAACAGTAGTCAAATGTACTACCTTTTACCGATTCAACAAAAGAATAGCAAAGATTCATTTCTTTTAATAAATGTTAGGTTGCAAAGTAAATCAACTATCTTTTTCATTAATTTAAAGAGAATATTTATCCTTTCGTTAAATGGATAATTTCTTGTTGAGACGTTGCCTGCAAAGTCTTAAACTAAATGGAGACTTAGAAATGCTACATCTCTACAAAATAACAATTCCATTTTTTACAGTCAGAAATTGAAATATATTTGAGTCTGTATTTATTCAAATTTTCATTTACTGAACTATATTTACAAACCAAAATAATAACAAACAGAAAAAATGATTACAAATAGTAGAAAGTCAAATTTAGGAAAAAGACTTTTGCATATATTTTTTATCCTATTTATGCAAAATGTATTTGCTCAAAAAAACGATACAATTCATTTTGAAAAAATATATTTTGAATCATCACCTTGCGATGGAATATGTTCTGCATACGAATTACAGATAGATAATTCGAAAACTATACATTTACTAGCAAATATGGTTTATAAACAAAATGAAATTTTTCCAATAATGGACAAAAGAAAATTGGGTTATTACATTGGAACATTGAGCGATTCTATTTACACATCTTTATTAAATGGATTAAAATCATCAAATATTTATACTGAAAATTTTGACAAGACAAGCATAACGTTTGGAAATCAAAAAATTAAAATTATTGTATATTTTAATAATAAACAGAAAAGAGTTTATACTGAAGAACCTTATGGAAATTTAGAAAAACTCATTGAAACATTTTTTAAAATTTGTGAAAAAAGTCATCTAAAAAAAACAAGAAAGAAATTTATATTTGATGGTCCTAAAAGAGAATATAAAAATTAAATGTACGTATGAAAATATTTGTAGTCGGTTCGGGTAAATTAGCTAATGCAATAATAAAGTCACAAATTTCATTTCAATCTGTTGAACTTTTAAAATGGGACACGCAATTCAAAAATAATACCCAAAAAGCTATTATAGTTCATGCTGGTTCGGGTCGACAATTAAAAGAGTGTATTGATTTTTGTGCGAGAACAAAATCTCTTTTTATTGAGCTTTCAACAGGTTTGGAAACTGAAAAAATGATATCAGATTTCCCTTTAATTATTTGCCCCAATACATCAATTCTAATATTAAAAACACTCTTCATGTTAAAAGCATGTGGCAAGCATTTTGAAAATTATTCTGTTTCATTAACCGAGTCGCATCAATCGACAAAAACAACCGAACCAGGAACTGCTTTTGCTTTTGCAAATTCACTAAAATTGCCACTCAATAAAATAGTTTCGGTAAGAGATCCTGAGATTCAACAAAATGAAATAGGAATACCCAAAGAATACCTTAACAAGCATGCCTATCATAAAATAGTTATAAAAGATGGCAACGATGAAGTTACGATTGAAACAAAAGTATTGGGACACGAATCGTATGCTAAAGGAGTTAAAACAATCATCGAAGCGATTTTAAAGCACACACTAGCAAATAAAAGATATACGATTTTAGACTTGATTGAAAAAGGCTTGTTGTAGTCGATAATAGTAAAAGAATTCCAAACGGAGCACGTTCGGCGATCGGCTCTGCCGTTGTCGTATTATTTGTAGTGTTTTACCTTAAATTTGTATAGAAATTTTAATATAAGGCTGAGCCTTTAAAAAATATATTCGGCTGAGGCTGGAGCCATCAGCCGAACATGCTTCGAGGAGATACTAATCATTACATTATTTGAACGACTTTAAAAAAAATAATCCTACCAATCAATAGGCATATAATCTTTCAAGAATTGTCCATTCCAATGTTTGCCAGTATTTATTCCATCGATAAAAGGATCGCAAACACGAGCTGCTCCGTCAACAATATCGAGCGGTGGTTGGAAATCGTGAACTTCTTGTTTTAAGGTTGACAGTTGAACTGGATCTTCATCGGTTACCCAACCAGTATCAACAGCATTAATATAAATGCCATATTTAGCTAAATCGCCAGCTGCAGTATGAGTCATCATATTGAGTGCAGCCTTTGCCATATTGGTATGCGGATGTCTATCTATTTTATTAAAACGATGGAATTTACCTTCCATTGCCGATACATTTACAATGTGTTTTTGTCCCGTATTATCGCGTTTCATAACATTTACCAAACGATTACAAAGTACAAACGGAGCAACTGAATTTACCAATTGAACTTCTAACATTTCGGGAGTTTGAATTTCTCCAAGCTTAAGTCGCCAGCTGTTTGTTGTTCTAAGATCAACTTGTTGTAAATCGGCATCAAGTTTTCCTGTTGGGAATACTTCTTCGGCAACCAATGAATTATCGAAGCTATAAGGAATTTGCGATAATTGTGCCGACGAACGAATACCAATACCTGGCACCGTTCCATTCCACGCAACAGGCAATGCTGGTTCCGATGACGAAGGTTTTACATCGAACTCAAACAATTGCTTTTTGCAATCTTCGTAATGTCCTAAAAGCAATTGTGCATCGGGTGATTGTTTCTCATAAGGCAAACACTCAGCTTCCATCATATGGGTATAAAACCCAGCAGGACGACGAACAGTTTGAGCTGCATTATTGATTAAGATATCGAGTCTATCGTAATGATGTTCAATATAACTAGCAAAGATTTCAACGCTAGGTATATGTCGCAAGTCGAGTCCATAAATGTGAAGACGGTCTTTCCATTCAGCAAAGTCATCTTCTTTTGCAAAACGATTGGCCGAATCAACGGGGAAACGTGTTGTAGCAATTACCCTAGCTCCAGAACGAAGCATCATTAACGTAATATGATAACCAATTTTTAAACGGGAACCGGTCATTAAAGCTATTTTGCCATGTAAGTCGGTACGTTGAAAACGTTTGTGATAATTGAAATCGCCGCAATCGGGACACATTGCATCGTAGAAAAAGTGCAATGTTGTATATTCCTTTTTACACACATAACAGTTGCGAGGCGAACTAAGTGTTTTTGTTTCTTTCAATGCTTCGGGGGGCAACTGCATTTGTGCTGGAGCCTTGAAAACAGCATCGGTACGTGCACTACGAATTCCAGTTACTGCCCTAGCCTCTCGATCGATTTTCGAAACTTCTTTTTCGCGAAGTTTCTTAGCTGCTTTTTGACGTTTGCGGTCATCATCTCTGTTTGGTCGCGACAGTTTTCCCGATGCGACAAGTAAAGCGATGCGTTGTTGTTCAGAAAGCTGTGCCATCATTTCGGCATTTTCAACCAAAATTTCAAGCGTTGAAATACAGTCTGTAATAGTTTCGGGCGAAATATTTTTTTTTGAATTATCTGCTGACGATTGCATTATCTTTTTTTTTGCAAAGATATGCAATTTCAATGCATTACAATGATGGAATACCATCAGAATAAAACGAATATTTATTCTTTTGGGGGACGTAAATAATAGCGTAATCCCACTTGAAATTCGGTAAAGCCAAAAACCGTTGGTAAAGCATTAGAACGACCTGCCATCCCATATTCTTTACTAAACAAAGCTTCTGGTTCAATAGTTACACAAAGTGAAAGATCTTTAATGAAAATTTGCTTCACCTCAACTTCTGAAATAAAACCAATACCTTTATAATTTAAATGATACGGTTGAAAAGATACGATTTGTGAATGTGTAATTGAATCAACACCATATAATTCTTTATCACGTCCTTTAACCATATTATAACTAAAAACAGAACCAATAGAAATTGATACAAAATCATTGTTTTTAAGCAACTTTTGAATTGAAAATCGGAATGAAGTAAATGAATAATATGATCGTATACCAATTCCATAAATACTTGGACCTGAAGCATCAGAATATGGAATTTCATCAAAATGATTTTTACTTTCACTTCGGTTTACTCCAAGACCAAGCTTCCATGAAGTAAAAATAGTTTGATTATATCGAACTCCAATTCCTAATGCATTTTGCAAACGCAATTCCGACGAAGTATTTTTGCACATCGAAACTTGAATATCTTGGCTAAAAAGACTTGTATTTAAAACAAAAAAAGAAATGATAAACCCTAATTTCCGAAGCTTTTGATTGAATATTTTCATTCTGTAATTGTATTATAAATCGATAATTTTTCGAGACAAAAATACATTTTTTGCAATAGAATGGAATATTTTCAAACAAAATTTATTAATGAATTTTGATAGTTGGCAATTTAACAATTAATCGATTTACTAAACTTACGCAATTCATCTTTTTCATCAATCATCACTCGGTTCGATTCTCTAATTTTTTGAATTGCTTTATTTATAGTCCACATATCGAGTTTTGAATTTTGGAGGAATTCAATTGTTCTATTTTTATCGATAAGGTAAACATAACTTAATAGCCAAGCATTAGCCATTCGAACGTAATAAGCAGTGGAAGTAACATCATTTGAAATTTCAAGAATATCGTCTATGTAAATTGTATCATTATAATGAGTAAGTAACATTACCAATCCAAAACGAATTTGCCAGTCTTTATCACTTCGAGCATTATGAATTACTGCAAGATAAAATGCATTGTTATATTTGCGAACAATAGGTTTTATTGCTGAAACAAATAAATCGCAGACTGCCCAATTATTAATTTTCCGTACAAAACGAGTAACATCGGCATGTGCCTGATCGAAACTTGAATATTTCGTTTGACCAATTAACATTGCCAAAAGTAGCTTTTCTTCATACACAGTGCTATTCCACAAATTAGGAATCACATCTTCGCCCAAAGTCATAGCTTGAAGTTCCTTTGCAAATGCACGAATTACAGGAACTCGAATACCTATGCAATCGCCAAGTTCAGGAATAAGTTTAAGGGTAAATAATCGATATGAGTCTTCTGCTTTACTTTGCAGTTGCAATTTTATTGCTGAGTAATTCATAGAATGAAAAAACTTTGAATATCAAAAGGTTAGTCTTTTAAACAAAGCTATAGCCTTTTAATTGGGTTACTTAATTATCGTTACTTAAAATGATTAACAATATAGTTAAATCATTTTCAACCTATACTCAATAATTTCAAAATGGGTTTCAGAAATTTATCTTTTGTTACAATTATTTGGGAAAGAATGTGAGACGCAATAAATTGCGTCTCTACGGGGGAAATTATTTCAATCGATAGATTAATCGTTTCAATTCTATTTCGGCTGATTTTGCTGCAAATTGCAAATTAATCAATGTATAGCCTGCATTTTCAAAACTTAGTTGTGCAGCTTTTACGTCGAGCATTGTTGCCATACTCGACTGAAAACGTAACATTACCAATTGTAAAAGCTTACCCGAACGCTCGTAATTTGTTTCTTGTTCTGTAATTTGTTGCAAGGTATTTTGGTACGATAAATAAGTACGATAAGCACTTGCAGTATAAGTTGTCAATAGTTTTTCGCGTTGCAATTCTGCTGTATTAACTTTGCTTAATGCTACCTTTTGCTGGGTTTTAAACTGATTTCCATTGTAAATTGGAATCTGCAAAGCAAAGCCCAATTGCGGTCCTGTTGTTTGATTTACAAGCATAGAACCTGCTCCATTATTTATGTACGACAAATTATATGAAGTATTAATTTTGAAACTTGGATATCGTTGCGCATTGATTTGCTTAACAACAGTTTCGTTTATGGTGACTTGTTGATCGAGCGAGAGATATTGTGGATTTTGCTTTAAACATGAATTGATGGAATCGAGAACAATCGTTTTATCTACCTGAATACTATCGCTTAAGTTGAATGCATAAAATGATTTTGAATTCATCAATTGTTGCAAATCCGTTTTTGATTGGTCAATAATTAGTTGCTGCGATTTAATATTTTGCTCTACCGTTGATTCATCAATTTGAGCCTGTAAATAATCGGCATCGTTTGCCATTCCTACATTCCTACGAGTTGTCACAATCGACATTTTTTCCTTTGAAACATCGAGCGAACGATTCAAAATATTCAGATATTTTTCTTGTCGAACAATGTCGAAATATTTCATCATCACCGCTGCCATAGTATTTTGAATTTGAGCATTTAGCAACAATTCACTCTGAGTTTGCAAAGCCTCTAATTGTTTTTTTGTTGCCAATACTTTAAATCCATTAAACAACGGAAAACTTGCAGTAATTGCTCCACCAACATTACTTCCTTTCACATTGCTTTTGTCTAAATCCGATCCAGAACTATATTCTTGATGAATGGTATTTAATGTGTTTACATCGCTCGAAGTAATATTTAAAGATGGCAATCCACCAGCATTTCCAAAATTATTGGCAATGCTATTTTGCGTAACATTATCCTTTGCAATAAGGATATCGAAGTTATTCTTCAATGCAGTATCAATCGCATTTTGTAGCGACATTTGCTGAGCATTTGCCATAAATGGCAAGAGAAATAGTATTATAATTAATCGTTTCATATTTTTATATTTTATCGGGGCAACCACGAGGGTTGCCCCTACGTTATTCCACCAATTTTTCTTCGTTTGTTTCTTTATGATGACTTGAAATGAAGGTATAAATTGCAGGTATTACAAACAATGTTAATACCAAAGAAAACATCAATCCACCAACAATTACAATTCCTAGCGATATGCGACTTGTAGATGCTGCACCCAAGCTTAATGCAATAGGTAAAGCTCCAAGTGCAGTTGCAAGACTCGTCATTAAAATTGGACGTAAACGCATTGTTGCGGCTTCTATTACTGCTTCAAATTTGTTCATCCCTTGTTCGCGTTTTTGGTTCGCAAATTCTACAATCAAAATTCCATTTTTGGTAACAAGTCCAACTAAGGTAATCATTCCAATTTCGGAAAATATATTGAGTGTTTGTCCAAATATCCAAAGACTTAAAAATGCTCCAGCAATAGCTAAAGGCACCGTAATCATTATAATTAATGGATCCTTAAAACTTTCAAACTGAGCTGCTAAAACCAAAAAGATAAGCAACAAAGCCAAACCAAATGCAAAACCAATATTCGATGAGCTTTCAGCAAAATCGCGCGATGGGCCGCTTAAAGCTGTTTGAAAACTGTCGTCTAAGGTTTTATCTGCTATTGCTTGCATTGCTTTTACACCATCGCCAATGGTTTTTCCTTCGGCCAACGAAGCTGAAATTGTTGCTGCTTTAAAACGATTGAAATGAAACAGTGCTGGTGGATTTGCATTCGAAACCACTTTCAGTACCGACGACAATGAAATATTTTCACCTTTATTATTCCGCACATATAATTTTGAAATATCTGTTGGTTCTTGACGGTCACGCATTGCAACTTGACTAATTACTTGATATTGTTTACCGTTCATTATGAAATACGCTAAACGTCGACCACTAAATGCACTTTGTAAAACTCCTGCAATATCGCTAACCGTTAATCCAAGCTCACGTGCTTTCAATCGGTCAATGATAATATTCGATTCAGGTTTATTGAATTTCAAATTGACATCAACATTTTGAAATGTTTTATCGTTTTTTGCTGCTTCAATAAACTTTGGAACAACATCTTTTAATTTGTCGAAATCGAAGTTTTGAATCACAAATTGAACTGGCATTGCTCCTTTTGAGCTTAAACCAACAGCTATTGTTTGTTCCTCAATTGGAATAATTTTCAAATTATTGAATCGCATCAATTTCTTTTGCAAATCTTTTACAATGTCGCTTTGACTTTTTTCGCGTTCATCTTTTGGCAATAAACCAATACGTCCACTTCCTCCATTTACACCATTAGCACTAAAACTAGGAATTGCAAGGAATGAAAAATCGCGACCTTTAACCGAATCGACCAAATAATTACCTAGCTTATCGCCCTCTTTCATCATATAACCAAAGCTTGCTCCTTCGGGAGCCGAAACTTGCAAACGAATTTGGCTTTTATCTTCAAGGGGAGCTAGTTCACTTTGTATTGTTTTACCAATCAATACGATTATAACAAGAGAAAAAACTACAATCACCCAAGCCATCCATCGGTTGTCAATGAAACGAGTAACCATCGAATTATATTTATTTTCCATGCCATTGAAAAATGGTTCGGAACGAATATAAAAACGACTGTGACTATGATTTTTTCTATTTAAAAGAACATTTAAAACAGGTGTAATTGTTAATGAAACGAAAGCAGAAATAAGCACTGCAGCAGCTACAACAATTCCAAATTCACGAAAAAGACTTCCAACAAATCCTTGAAGGAAAATAACAGGTAAAAATACAATTGCCAAGGTAATAGATGTTGAAACTACTGCAAAAAATATTTCCTTACTTCCTTCGAGTGCAGCTTGTTTTATTGGCATTCCGCGTTCAAATTTTCGAAAAATATTTTCGGTCACAACAATACCATCATCGACCACCAAACCTGTGGCAAGCACAATTCCTAAAAGGGTTAAAATATTGATTGAAAAACCTGCCATATACATTATAAAGAATGTGGCAATCAATGAAATTGGAATGTCAATTAAAGGTCGAATTGCAATCATCCAATCGCGGAAAAAGAGATAAATTACCAGAATAACTAAAAGAAATGCAATCAACAATGTTTCTTTTACCTCCATCAATGAGCGACGAACATTTTTGGTATTATCAATTAAAACGGTGAACTGTAAATCGCCCTTTTGTGTTTTCTTAATTTGCTCGAGACGTTTATTAAATTCGTCCGAAATCTTTACATAATTTGCACCTGGTTGTGGTATTACAGATAATCCAACGCCATTTAATCCATTGAGTTTCCAGCTTTGTTCGTATTGTTCAGGGCCAATTTCTACTTTAGCAACATCACCTAATCGAACAATACCATCGGTTGTTTCACGAATTATCATATCGCGAAAATCTTTCTCTGTTGTAAAGCGACCAACAGCTTTTATCGTTAATTCGGTTTTATTCCCATAAATTTTGCCCGATGGAACTTCTATATTTTCTTTATTTAAAACATCTGTAATATCATTAAATGCAACATTGTATGCATTCATTTTATCGGGATCGATCCAAATACGCATTGCCGGACGTTTTTGTCCATGAATATTTACCGCACTAACTTCGGGAATGGTTTGAAATTTATTTTGAAGCACATTTTCGGCATAATCACTTAGCTCCATTATGCTTTTTGTATTACTTTGAATTGCAATCAAAATAATGAAATCGCTATTTGCATCCGATTTTGTAACAACTGGTGGTGCATCAATATCGGCAGGTAAATTCCTAATTGCTTGACTTACTTTATCGCGAACGTCGTTTGCCGCAGTTTCGAGTTTTGCATCAAGATTAAATTCAACAACAATATTACTTTTCCCTACCGAACTTGTTGATGAAATGGTTCTAATTCCTGGAATTCCATTTATCGATTTCTCAAGAGGTTCAGTTATTTGACTTTCAATAATATCGGAACTTGCCCCCGTATAATTAGTCGAAACAGTTATCAACGGTGGGTCAATTGCTGGATATTCGCGAACGCCCAAATAAACAAAACCAATGATTCCAAAAAGGATAATCATCAGATTCATTACCGTTGCTAGAACGGGGCGTTTTAAAGATAATTCTGAAATGTTCATTTTTTTTATATTAGTATTTTAGTGTTATATGAACTTCGAAACCATGGTAAGTAAAACATTTTCTCAAAAGTCGTTTGAAGGAGAATAAATTATACTTGAGAAAAACCCTTCGACAGGCTCAGGGTGACCCAATGCGTGACTTTCGTCATACTGAGCCTGTCGATGTATTTTTAATATGAATAATCTCCCATACCATTAAAGTATTTTTATTTCAATTCATTCAACTTTTTCACTTTCTTAACCTCAACCTTTTCGTTTGCACGAACAAATAAAACTCCCGAAACAACAATACTATCGCCTTCGGAAACACCACTTGCTAGTTCAACAATATCGGCAGTTCTTACACCCGTTTCTACATTTTTAAATAAGGCTTTTCCATCTTTTATCACTACCACTTGATTTGAAAAAGCATCGGGAATAATTGCATTTGTTGGAACTACAATCCCCTTCCCTTTTTGGTTTATCTGAACCTTTACAAACGATCCAGGATTAACATTTCCACTTTCCAAAACAGCTCTAACCTTTAAATTTCGAGTCGATACATTTATTTGTGGTTCGATGGCTGAAATTTTTGCCTGAAGTTTTTCAGTAGTATTGTTACTTTGAATTGAAACTAAATTCCCAACTTTTACTAAATCGGTATATGATTCGGGAACTGTAAAATCAATTTTCACTTTATCTATTTGTTGTAAAGTTCCAATTAAAGTTTGTGGCGAAACATATGCACCTTGACTCACCAATCGCAATCCTAAAGTTCCCGAAAATGGAGCTTTAATAATCGTTTTTTCAATCTGCGCCGATAGTACTTTAATGTTTGCTTGAATTCCCGTTACTTGATTCTGCACAGCATCATAATCGGCCTGATTTACACCATTTACAGCTAATAAACTTTTCAATCGTTGCTCATTTTTCTTGGCAAGTTCAAGTTGCGATTTTTGTTGTTCCAACTGAGCTTGAAGATCGGCATCGTTTATTCTTGCTAGAACAGTTCCAGCCTCAACCTTTTGTCCATCAGGGATATTCAAATAAATTAAACGTCCACTCACCTCGGGATGTAATTCCACCATTTCGTTCGACAAAACAGTTCCATTAACTTCTACTGTTTTAGGAAATTCTTCATCACCAGCAATAATAACATCAACTTTTACAGGTGGTTTATCTTTCGATTTATCTTCTTTTTTCCCGTGACCACACGAACATAAAAGACTTATAGATAAGGGTAAGAAGTACAAATAATACGGTTTCATTATACTATATTTTTATCGTTTTAAATTTTCTTGAATAACATGTAATGTTTGATAGAATTCTACAATTTGTGTATCATTTAATCCATCAAATGTTTGATTGTGCGTTTCAGTTATTGATTGTAAAATGGTAGGAATTTCTTGTTTGGCTTTTGCTGTAAGTGTTAAGCTATATTTTCGCCTATCTGTTTCGTTAGCTTCACGATTAACATATCCTTTTTCGGTCAAATAATCGATAATTCGAACAATTGAAACTTTATCGGTATCGAGTAATGACGCTAATTCCTGCTGTGTAATATTTCCATCAGCTTTCTCAATCAAAATAAGAGCATAATAATTCCTATCTAAATCAATATGCTTTAATTTGGAATGTAGCAAGTTTAAAAAATCTCTTGCAATAAGCGATAATTTTCGTCCAAGTGGTTGTTCTTTTAATAAAAGAGAATCATTATCCATAGTAAACAATTATATTACAAAGATAGTTTAATTCGCAAACTGTTTACATTGCTAACTAATTTTTAATCGTAATTTAATGTCCTTGTTAAATATATGCTATAACCAACGACGAACCTTCGATTTATAATCAAGATATTCATTACCAAATTGTTGAACCATTATTTTTTCTTCAATTGGAATAAAGGTAAAGTTCACAAACAAAATAAATACAAAAGGACAAAGCATCGATATGAAATTCATAAAACAGACAGAAATTCCAATTATCAAAAAGAAAAATCCTACATACATGGGATTTCGTGTTTTCGAAAAAATGCCTTCAGTAATCATGCTTGACGATGTTTTTATTTCCAATGTAGTTTCATGTTTTTTGAATAATTCTCTAGCTTTTCCCATTATTACAAAACCTCCAAACGAAATAACAATCCCAATTAAATTATATGGAAATCGTATGATATTATAATTGGGGTACAAGAAATAGAACAAAACAATCAGTAACACACTAATTAAAACAAAAACTGGTGGTATAAATAGTCTTTTCATCGATTTATTATTTTACACAAGATTGAACAAATTGTAAAGGAACTGAAGTACGAGCCGAAACTTGTTCAACACTCATCCCTTGATTCAAGAAGCGTTTCACAAAACATTCCATCGATTCGCCAAGTTCAATAAGATTGTTTTCTGGATCAAAAAAACGAACAGTTCGTTGTCCCCATGGCTCTTCTATAATTGTATGTAAATAATGAAGATTCTGCTTTTGTAATTCATCAACAACCAAATCAAACGAATCTGTTTCAAAACAAATTTCAATATTTTTATTTCCCGATGAATGAAAAGCTGTACCTCGTTTCTGTGTTACATGAAAATCGTCTTGTAATTTCCATAAACTTAAGCCACACTTTAAACCGATACAGGCTCCAAAATCAAACTCTATTTCTTGTTGAAGAACCTGCATGTAAAAGTTTTTCATTACGGTTAAATCATTTACAAGAATTACGGTTGAATGAAATTTTATCGACATATACCTTATTTTAACTCATTTATACATTTTTAAAAAGCCCAACCAATAGCAACTCCAGCCCAAGGCACAATAGTCGTAACTGGTTTTAACATCATGAACAAAGGTGTAAATTCAACTTTATACATGAAACCACCGTCATTGCGTTGATATCTATAGCCAAATTTAGGAAAAGGAAAGATTTCTTTCCAATAAAAATCGTAATAACATGCTATTCCAATTTCGGCATGATGAATAGTTCCTGTCAAAAAACTAAGTTGTGGACTCATTCCAAGCGACCATTGATTTGAATAATATGGAGCATATTGAATCCCTAAATCAATCGATATATGCTTATTGGAAGATACTGAAAACTGTCGTCCATAAGCAATATTTGCAATTGGAGCAGAACCTAAAAGTTCGAAATATACAGTATTATTAGAATTTTGTTTTTTATGCGAATTTTGAGAAAATACACTAAGAGAAATAATCAGAGCGAACAAACTAAACCAAAACCGTTGCATGTTTAATTTCTTGATGTAAACATTTCATAATACAGTCTTTATCTTCGTTCCAAAGATGCATTGCACCTCCATTACAGTTACTATATTCTTTGCAATTTGCACATTTCCCAACTTTAGTCCAAGCTCTATTACGCATAATTTGGAAACGATTTTCCCACACATCAACAAAATCATCGTGGTAAATATTTCCTTGTATAAAATGTCTATTAATATTGGGGCAAGCTGAAATAGAGCCATCTATCAAAACAGATGCAATATTTATACCTGCACGACAAAAGAAATGTGCATCACGTACTTTTTTCTCATATTCACCAACAAAAGCTTCGCAACTTAATTTTATATCTATTTTATTTTCAAGTCGAGTTTGTGTAATAAAATCCATCAGATATTTAGTTTGCTCCTTTTCAAGTTGTAAATCCTTATTTATAAATGCTCGTCCTATTGGAGCAATGGTAAATAATCTCCACGATTTAACTTGTTTTGCTATAAAATATGATTTAAGATATTCGAGCTCAACAATATTTTTTGAATTAACGCACGTTACAACGTCATAATTTAATCTATCGGAAGTACATATCAAATCGAGAGCCTGCATTGCTTTACTAAAACTTTGCGAATTTCCTCTTAACCAATTATGCGACTCTCCCAAACCATCAACACTTAGTGTAATTGCTCCCATTCCAGCAGCTAATAGCTTGCAATGAATTTCATAATCGTACATAAATCCGTTAGTTACAATCCCCCAACGAAAACCATTTTCACGTAGTTTGCGACCACAATCGGCCAAATCATCTCGTAACAATGGCTCTCCACCAGAAATTACAACAGTTATTGAATCTTTTCTATATTTTTCTTTTAAAGGAAGAATTGCATCAAGAAAATGCTCAAATGGCATATCTTTTATTTCTGAATTTGACGAACAATCTGTTCCACAATGTTTACAGCTTAAATTGCATTTTTGCGTACACTCCCAAAACAGATAATTTAATTCATGCAATTTTGTTTCATTTTTCACAAAATGATTATGAATGAGTTGTCCAATATTTGGGATATTATTTATCATTCATTACAATGTTTATACTTTCTGATTTTTTTTTAACAACTAAAACGGTATCAAAAGTTTTAATATTTGACCCCGTAACGGTATCTTCAAAAGTGAGTGTATACGTTTTATTTGCAGGAACATAAATTTGAAATTCCCCATTCTTGTCTGTATATACGTATTGAGGTAAATTTTGTAATGATACTTTTATACTACTTAGGGGAATATTTGATTTTGAAGACTTTACTGATCCTTTTATAACGGTATCTAAACCAAAATCTTTATTTGTACCATAACATGCTTGAAAAACGAATAAAGCCGTCGAAAAGCTAACTGTTCCCAGTAAGATTCTTATTATTTTTCTTTTTCGTTCCGTAAAGGTTTTTAACATGTCTTATAGTTTGTTCGTATTTTACACCATCCCCTCCTTCGAAAAACTGGATAAAAATACCTATAATTTCAAAACATCAAAACATTTCCAAAATAAAAATTAAAAAAGTTATTAATACCGATTGTTAATATCTAAGTAAATCACAGACAAACACAAACGCCTATTGCTTGTCTTATGTTAGAATATTTAAATATAAATCCAGTGCTTATTATCTTTTCATCTGAAATTCGGCTTCCTTTTAACAATAAATCAGACATTTGACCTAATAATAATTTCAAAATTACCGATGGAATAGCTGGTAATAGCAAGGGTTTATTAAGGCTTTGAGCAAGTATTTTTGTGAAATTTCTATTGGTAATATGTTCTGGAGCAACAGCATTATAAGCTCCACACATCGATTTATCTTCTATCGCTTTACAATATATTTCACAAAGATCATCAATATGAATCCATGGCATATATTGTTTTCCACTGCCTAAAACGGCTCCAAAGTAATATTTCATTGGGTTCATCATACTTTGCAAAGCTCCGCCATTGGGTGAAAGTACAACAGCAGTTCTTACCTTTATAACTCTTAGACCTATTGTTTCAAATTTTGTTGCTGCTAGCTCCCATTCGTTGCAAACAGTTCCTAAAAAATCAGTTGCAGCATTGTCTTTTTCGGTAAATCTTTTTTCACTGGTAAATGCACCATAATACCCAATTGCCGATGCAGATATAAAAGTTTTAGGCTTAACAGCAAGTTTTTTAACAGCATCGAATAATAGTTGAGCAGAATTAACCCGACTATCTAATATAAGTTTTTTACGTTTTTTAGTCCAATATTTTTCTCCAATATTAGCACCGGCTAAATGAATTATATGATCGACATTTTGTAATGCCTCACTATCAATTTCTTGTTTGTCGATATCCCAAAAATAGTTATTTTCACTTGGTTTACTACTCAATGTTTTAACTACATAACCTTTATTTCTCAATAAAATTCCAAGGTTCTTACCTACCAATCCAGTTCCACCAGTAATTAAAACTGTTTCCATCAATTTTTAATGTGTAATGGAGGATTATTTTTGGTAACAAGCAAGTCGTTCCCTTGTGGTTTAATAATATATGTCATTAACGATTCAGCTTCTGGAGATGTTCCTAACCATCCAAAACGAAGTATAGTAAACCATAAATCGCCATTTTCTTTGCGTACAACACTATATTCGTTTTTCGAAAATCGTTTTAGATTTACAATTTTATGATTTTTTTCGTAATCGATTAACCAATAATCGTTTTTAGGCACAAAACGAAATCTAATGCTATCTTTTTTAAATTGATTATAATAACCAACCCAATATCCATCGCGAGTTTTAGCAACACATAACCATACAAAGTTTGCAGGAATTTGAGGATAAGCTTTTACTTGAAAATATTTTTTGTTTTGAGAATGAAGTGCTTTTTCAAAAACACTATTTGCATGTGCTTTATTAATTATGGTATAAGGAATATACAATACCGAAACAGTAATTGCAAACCACAAAATCATTACTCGTATTTTCACATCACGTCTTACGAAAATCAACACAAAAAATGTAATCCAAAGTGGAACAGAGAAAAACAAATCAATTGGAGATATGCTTGCCAATGCAATTCGAGCATCCGAGAATGGAAGAAAAATTCCAGTTCCATAACCCGTAAAAATATCGAGCGTAATATGAATTACACCATTTAACAAAATAAGAATTGCCCAATGTTTGGGTTTTATCGAAACTTCTTTTTTATTGAGCAAAGATAAAATCCAACCAACCAACGGACTTATTACAATTAAAAAGAGTAATGAATGGCTATAACTACGGTGAAACAATAAAGCTTGTGTTTTCTCAAGAAATGGATAGATGAACATATCTAAATCGGGAATAATTCCACCCAATGCACCCCAAAACAAAGCTTTTTTGCCTAGCTTTTTACCTAAAACTAATTCGCCAACTACAGCACCAATAGCAATATGTGTTATTATGTCCATTGTATTACAGAATTATTTTTTTCCTAACTCCAAATGTATGATTTTTGCACAATAAAAAAACTGATTAAGTGAAAAAGAAAAAATTCCCATTACTCGAAAAAGTGCTAATCACCGATGTGGCTGCCGAAGGTGTTGCTCTTGCCCGTGTTAACGACATGGTTGTATTTGTTCCGCATGTTATTCCAGGCGATATTGTCGACATTCAAGTAAATCGCAAACGTTCAAGTTATATGGAAGGTTTTCCTATGACTTTCCACGAATATTCAACAGATAGAATTAAACCCTTTTGTTCGCATTTTGGCGTATGTGGTGGTTGTAAATGGCAAATTTTACCTTACGAAAAGCAATTATTTTACAAAGCAAAACAGGTTAAAGATGTTTTTCAAAGAATTGGTAAATTAACATTCCCCGAAATAAAACCGATAAAAGCCTCAGAACAAACCGAGTTTTATCGCAATAAATTAGAATTTTCATTCTCGAACAAACGCTGGCTTACAAACGAAGATATGGCCAATCGTGACTCTATCACTGATTTTAACGCAGTTGGCTTTCATGTTACTGGTAAATTCGATAAAATAGTTGATGTTACAACATGTCACCTTCAGCAAGATCCATCGAATGCTATACGAAATGAAGTCAGAGACTTTGCTACAAAAAACAACCTACCATATTTCGATATAAAAGAACATTCAGGCTTTTTACGTAGTTTAATAATCAGAACAGCATCGACTGGAGAAGTAATGGTAATACTTTCGTTTTATCATGAAAATAAAAAAGATAGAATCGCATTACTTGAACATCTGAAAGCTACATTCCCACAAATTGCTAGTTTACTTTATGTCATAAATGGAAAAGGCAACGATACCATTGCCGACCTCGACATTATTTGCTATCATGGAAAAGACCATATTATTGAAGAAATGGAAGGTTTGAAATTTATAATTGGGCCAAAATCATTTTTCCAAACCAATTCAGCACAAGCTTATGAATTATATAAAATAACTCGCGAATTTGCTGAATTAACAGGCAACGAAGTTGTTTACGATTTATATACTGGCACTGGCACTATAGCAAATTTCGTCGCTGCAAAAGCTGCAAAAGTTATTGGAGTTGAATATGTTCCCGAAGCCATTGAAGATGCTAAGAAAAATTCCGAATTCAATGGAATTTCAAACACATCGTTTGTTGCTGGTGATATGAAAGACGTATTCACCCAATTATTTATCGATACAAACGGGCATCCCGATGTCATTATTCTCGATCCACCACGTGCTGGAATTCACGAAGATGTAGCAAGAGCAATTTTATATTGCATGCCTAAACGAATTGTGTATGTAAGCTGTAATCCAGCAACTCAAGCACGCGATTTAGCTTTACTTGCAGAACATTATGAAATAACAGAAGTTCAACCTGTTGATATGTTTCCACATACACATCATGTTGAAAATGTGGTAAAATTGGTAAAAAAATAATTAATGTGCTAATGGGTTGATGTGCTAATAAGTTAATGTATTAAACCATTGAGAATCCTTTTATATGTAGCCCCAACATGAATATCGGGGCTACATATAAAAGCTAACATAGAGCTTAAACCCTTCTCATAAAACATTTCTTTAATCTTAAATTGTCTATTATTTTTGCAATGTTTCTTTTATCAGACAATAGTATTTGAATTAATATGTTTTTGCTAAATAATAATATCTTTGTATTTTCGTTAACAATCCACTTAGTTGAACAAAATGGGTGACTTTTTCAAATTCATAACACGCCGGGTTTTCTATAAACACATTGCAATTTACGCTTTTGTATTGCTCTTATTTGTGACGTTAGCTTCTATTGTATTGGCTTATTATACAGGCCATGGTGAAAAAATGCCAATGCCCGATTTTAGAGGGAAAAGTATGAAAGAAGTTGAAGAAATTGCAACAAAATATGGTTTTGATTTGCAGATTGTAGATTCAATTTATAGACCAAATCAACCCAAAGGAACCGTAGTTGACCATACCCCCAAAGCAGGTGTATTTATTAAAAAAAATAGAGTTGTATTTATAACTGTTGCATCATTTACACCCGAACTTATTAAAATGCCCGATTTAGTTAATAATTCACTACGTCAAGCAACAACGATGATGGAAACCTATGGATTAACCTTAGGTAAACTTCATTACAAGCCCGATTATGCCGAAAATTATGTACTTGAACAACTTTTTAATGGTAAGAAAATTAAGGTTGGATCTAAAATTCAAAAAGGCTCAAAAATCGATTTAGTTTTAGGAATGGGAGTTGGTGATGGAACCAAAGCTGAAGTTCCCAATTTGGTTGGATTAACATATAAAGAAGCATTAACAGTTATTTCAACAGCAATGTTAAATGTAGGAGCAACCGTTTTCGATGGAGATGTAAAATCATATTCCGACTCGCTCGATGTAATTGTGTGGAAACAAGATCCCGCATTTGGCGATGGAAAACAATTAATACCTGGTTCAATTATCGATATTTGGTTAAAAAAAGAACCTCGCAAAACACAAATTGAAGACAATTCTTATGAATTTGAAAATGAATAAAAAGCAATGGGTTACATTATGTTTCGTATTGTTTGCAATAAATCTATTTTCGCAAACCGAAGAGTTTTTTATACTCGGACAAAACGATTCGATAATCAACTCACGAGAACAGCAGTCAAGGCTTAAATCAAATTCGTTTGTTCTTCCATATTCATCCCTACTCCATTTACCTTTTTTCGACGATTTTGCTCGTCCAGGAATTTTCCCTTACAAAGGCTATTGGGCTGATGAAAATGTATATATCAATAATACCTTTTGCAAACTGCCACCCTCAATATTTGTAGCAACATTTGATGCACTCGGTTCAAATGGATTATTACATAAAAATGCAAGTTCATCTGTTTTTGCTGCCGATACACTTACATCACAACCATTTGATTTAGAAAACCATGATGTTTTTGTTGTTTCGACAAATTTATACACAAAATCAAATTTAGGAATATATACTAAGATTAGCGAAAATCATTTTTACAAATCAAATAATTCCTTTGTGTTATTATTATCTTCTCCATATAATTATTATCCGAGCGATACTATTTTTGAAAAAGTTAATGATCTCTTTATTCCTATTAAAGATTCAATTTACACTAAAACAGCAGCAGGATTCAAATATATCGAAGATTCATATAATCACAAAAAGACTACGTCTGCATATGTAATGTCCGATAGTCTCTATTTATCATTCGATATTCAAGCTGGTGGAATTGGTGACATGCCCGAAAGTTCCGATTCTCTTTTACTAGAAGCATTTGCTCCAACAAAAACGAATAAATTACTTATAAATGAAGTTGACTCTGCTTGGATTGAACTTTTTAATGGAACAGATACCATTACTGATGTTGCTGGAAAATATTTATTTAGCAATACAATTGCTAAGATAAAAACGAGAATTGATACATCTAAAGGTAAGATTTATTGGAAAAACTTTCAAATACCCAATGACGGTTCTATAGAAACGAGAATTCCACCAAAAGGTTTATTAACAATTAATCTGAGTGATTTAGATACAAACATAAAACTAACATCAGCAATAATAATGCTATGTTCTGATACTGTTTCAAAAGACATAATAGACAGTGTTTATATTTCAAATACCGATTCACGAACTAATAAAACATTCGGTCGACTTTCTGACGGAGATGGTTTTGATGGTGATAACGCCCTCGCTTTTGTGACTAAAAATTCATTTAATTCGCAATGGACTCAATTATGGTCTATATCGGCTGACTCACTTTTGCCTGATTCATTTTACCGTATATCTATTCCAATAAACAAACCTTTGTTACAAAAAGGATTCAGATTCCGTTTTATAAATTATGCAAGCCTTAGTAGCGACAAAAGTCATGCTCGAAATGAAGATCAATGGAATTTAGATAACATCAGCTTAATTGCAAACCAAATAAAAGGCTATGAAGAAGCCGATAGTCGCTTAAGAAGTGTTGATGCTAAATTATATGGTGCTTATACAAGTATTCCCATTGAACATATTATGAATATTGATGAAAATGAAATACATAGTTTTTTGAATTTTAAAGTTCAAAGCACAGACACTCTTTATCGTTTTAATGGATATACAACTGATTTTTGGAATAAAAAAGCAGCTAAATCAAAAAAAATCACTAATGATTGGGGTAACATGAATCCTATTCCGCAAAGAACAACTACACTACCATTACCTTTAGTAGAGAAATACAACTTTTACGACATTTTCCAACAAAGCACCAGCAACTATGCTGATTATGAATTTGACATGTACTATTCTGACGATAAAAGTGATGTTCATAAAGAATATAGGTGGAACGATACAGTAAGAATACATCAATCGTTTTACAATTATTACTCTTATGACGATGGATCATCTGAAGCTGGTTGGGGTATTCGTGGTGTTGAAAATGCACAAATTGCTTATAAATTTCAAACATATCAATATGATACTTTAAACGCTGTTGAATTCTATTTCAACAATACACTCAACACAACCGATTTTACGTTTAACTTATGTGTATGGGCAGACAATAAAGGAATTCCAGGAACTCTTCTAGCACAGAAATCAGTTCAAAGTATAAAATTTGATGAAGGTATAAACCATTTTGTATTATATCCTCTTGATAGTAGTTGTATTATTGAGAAAGAATTATTTAAAGACCTAATTCTAAAACAAAAGCAAACGTTTTATATTGGATGGATTCAACCAACTGATATTTTAATGAATGTAGGAGTAGACCTAAATGATACAGTTTCTAATTCTCTTTTCTTTAAAGCAGGTCTCAATTGGCAAAAATCACTAATGATTAACCCTTTAATGATTCGTCCTGTTTTTGATACTAATCCTTTTGTAGTTTCACTCCCTACATTAGCAAAAGAATTTGCTAATCTATACCCGAATCCAGCAAAAGATTTTTGCAATATTACATTAAATGATAATTCGGATATTTCTGATTATACTTTAAGTATAAAAACAACTATTGGTCAAGAAATAATACATGAGCAAGCTACTTCTCAATTTTCAACAACAGAACTTACTAATGGGATGTATTATATTAACTTAACAAATTCAAAAGGAAAATCCTATAGCACTAAATTGATTATAAATAGATAGAACTCCACTATTTTCAAAAAATAATACGCCTTTATTTTTTTACGTGAAAAGTTCAAAACTATTGTAAAAAAAAACAATAGTTAGCATAAAAACTCTCACAATGAATTTAGTATATTTGTTACTCAATTAATACTAAAACCATGAATAGATTACTACCTTTTGTTGTTGCTTTAGTCCTACTTTCATCACAAACTTTTGCTCAAAATGCAACTGCTACCATTACTGATAGTCGAGATGGTGCAACGTATAATGTTGTGAAAATTGCTAACAAAGTATGGATGGCTCAAAACTTGAACTATTCAACAAGAAACTCATGGTGCTTCAAAAACAATAATGATAATTGCAAAAAATATGGTAGAGTTTATTCTTGGTTTGCAATTATGAATGGACAAACGAAAGAAAAAACGCAAGGTATTTGTATGGCTGGATGGCATGTTCCATCAACAGATGAATGGAATCAATTACTTTCTCAATATAAAAAGTCAAAAGATCTATTTGTTAATGGTGAAAGTGATTTTAACATGTTAATGGCTGGTTGTCGTTTTGCTAATAATAGTTTTGATTTTGAGAATAAAGCTGCTACATTTTGGACATCAACGTCAGACTCAACCGACAATAAATTTGCAATTAGCTTTTATGGATATGCCGATCAAAAAAATGCACCCGTTAAAAGCTATGAAACAGATAAAACCTATGGTTTATATTTAAGATGCATAAAGAATTAAACATTACATAATACATCGATTTAAAACATCAAATAACGCATTTTTTCTTATTGGTTTTGTAACATAATCGTCAAATCCTTGTGATTTAAACTTTGCAATTTCATCTTCTAATGCATAAGCTGTTTGCGCTATTATTTTAACATTAGGCCTGAATTCTTTAATAACGGCAGTTGCAGAAATTCCATCCAGTTCGGGCATTTTTATATCCATTAAAATCAACTCAATTTCAGGGTGCATCTTGCATAGATTTATAGCTTCAAGTCCATCTTTAGCATTAAAAATTGTAAAATTAGATTTCTTCAAAAACTCTGAAATTAATTGAGAATTATAACCTTCATCTTCTGCGACTAAAACGGCTATATTCCTTTCGTTTTTTATTTGTGTTGATATTTGCACATCCATTTTATTTACTGGCTTATATGGTATTGTAAACTTAAAGTTAGCTCCATTTCCAATTTCCGATTCAATCCAAATAGTTCCACCTAATAATTCGACAAAGGCTTTTGAAATTGTCAGCCCTAATCCAGTTCCACCATACTTCTTACTTGTATCAATATCAGCTTGTTTAAATCGTTCAAAAATAGTATTATGTAATTCTTTTTTAATACCAATTCCACTATCTTTCACATAGAACTCTAAAGTAAAATCTTTTAAAACATATCCAAATTCTATAAAACCCCTATCTGTAAATTTCAAAGCATTAGTCAGTAGATTAGTTAAAATTTGTATCAATTTCGTTTTATCTGTTAATATAATTGAATCAACGGTTGATAACTGATATTTTAATACAAGGAAAATTTGTTTTTTTGAAGCTTGACCAATAAAGATAGAATGTAATTCATCTAAAACATCATTTACAATAACAGATTGATTATTAATCTTTTCTTGTTTCGTTTCAATTGAAGCTATTGTTAAAATATCGCTAACAATAGACATTAATTGTGTACAACTATTATTAATAATTGAAATAAAATTCTCTCGTTTAACTATTGATAGTTCATTATCATTTAATAAATCAGAAAAACCCATGATGGCATTCATTGGCGTTCTAATTTCATGCGACATATTTTGAAGAAATGCCGTTTTAAATTTATCACTCTCTTCTGCTTTCTCTTTAGCTAGAACAAGTTCTTCGTTTTGAAGTTTATACTCTTCATTAAGTGTTATAATTTCTTCATTTTGTTTTTTTAGTTCTTCTTCGGCATGCTTGCGCTCAGTTATATCTCGCACAATTGTACAATCGTATTGTTTGTTTCCGAAATTAAAATAATTAGAACTAACCTCTACATCAATTTCCTCTTTATATTTTGTAATCTGCTTACTTTCATACTTTAAACAACCTACTTGTTGTAAATAAATCCAATGTTTTGACCATTGTTCCGGACTTATTAAAGAATTAATATCAGAAACTTTTAATTGTAATAATTCGTCGTGCGTATAACCTAAAAAACTATAAGCCGCCTCGTTTACAAAAGCAAATGAGCCATCTTTTGTTATTAAATAAATAGGATCTGACGAACGTTCTACTATAAATTGCATTAACAACAATGATTCTCTTTCTTTCTCAATATGCCCAACCATGGAATTAAAACCCGTTGCAATTGAATCAATTTCATCAAAACCATTTACACTTAGTCTAACAGTCAAATCACCTTCAGCAAAGTTATTCATGGCTGAATTGATTCTTTCAACTCTTTTAGTTATCTTTTTAAATAGAACAATTGAAAGTAGTATTGATAAAACGAGACTAATTATACCATACACAATACTTTTTTGTATTTCCGCGTATTTTACTTGTTTAACTATCGTTGAATAATCATAGACAAAATAAATACAACCGATTCTTTCTTCCCGTAATTCACCATGCTTTAATCCCCAATATATTGAATAATACCCCTTAAAAGAAGAGTCATTTTTAGATAAAATTAAACCTTTAGATTTCTTTATCGCTATTTTGGCAAAAGAATAATCAAAATCATTAATTTTATTTATTGGCATTCCAATCCATTCTCTAAAGTTTGCAAATCGAACTATTCCATTTTCATCTGAAACTATTAGTATTTTAACATTTGGATCGAGTACAACTTCTGTTAATTGCCGTTCAGCTAAACCCTCTTTATTTAATATTAACAAATCACTTATAGAATTTTGCAATTTATACATTTGTATATTTAGTGACGTTTTTAATGTTGTCAATGCATATTCCTTTGTATCCTTATATTGCTTTACTTCAAACAAAACAGTAACAAGTATAAAAAAGAAAAAGACTATAGTTGGAATTATAACCCTTAAGCGACTATGCAATAATGACTTCATATTCTACTATTTAGAATTATTTAATTTTTAATTTTTCAGGGTCGACTATATTTTCCAATAGATTTTCACGTACCATAATATCAACAATTCTTTTAGATGAATTCTTGAATTCGTTTTCCATCAAACTTTTATTTTGATTTTTATTCGGCCAAATAATTCCATTTAATGATTTTTCAAATTCATCATTCGAAAAACCCAGTCTTTTACATATAAATGAATTTGTTTTATCCGGATTTTCTTTAATATATTTAAGTGATTGAAACCAAATCTCTTTAAGTTTAAGAAAATCAGCTTCTCGTTTTTTGTATATATCTGCATTAACAATAAATACATCAAATATTTCATTGGGAATCTGACGACTGTCAAATACAACATTTGCTCCTGATTTTAATAATTGACTTCGGTATGGTTCAAAGGTGACAACAGCATCGACCTCTCCAGATTTAAAGGCATTGATAAGATCAGCTTCAATTAATGTTATTTGAGTAATATCATGTGGTGAAATTTTTCCTATTTCCAATGCTCTACAGAGTGTATAGGCACCTACTGCAGAACTTTCTACGCCTATTCTTTTTCCTTTTAAATCGGCAAGAGTCTTAATTTCAGGCTTTGACATAATAACATCAGCACCATTTGAAATATCCATTATAAAAAGCATTTTAACATCTATGCTGTCTTGTAATAATGTATAGGTTTCATCGAGCGTTAATGTGGCACAATCGATTAATCCATTTCGGAATGCTCTCATAACATCCGAAGCACTAGGCATTTGAGTTAAAGAAACTGGACAATCTTTGTAATAATCTAAATTTCGAGCTAAGTACAATGGTTCATATCCTATCCACGAATTTGTTCCTATTTTAATAGGATCATTGGTATGTGTTTTACAACTACCAAAAATAATTAAACAGGATAATAATAGAAGATTTACATAGACGATTCTCGAAATTTGCATAGCTTGGATTTTTTTTTAGGATCCTAATTGTTATTCCAAAGATAATAAATTAAAGATACAAACTAGAATTTTTGCATTATTTTTTAAGTATAAATACGCACATAAAGACATAGAATTAATACATTACTTATAATATTATACGTAATATCATAAGTAAATAAACGAATAATCTACAATTTTAATAGGAGGAAATGCTAACTAATAACAAACATAAATATCGAGAATAGACATAAAACAAGAGTATGTTTTAGAAATATTCTTTATATAAATGTTTATTCTAAGCTCTTTAATTCTGCTGAAACAAAAGCTAATAATTCGCTAATATAATCTGCTGAAAAATCGAAACGAATACCTGCTGTTTGATATATTTCTTTAATAGAAACGGTATAACCAAGTGACAAAGCTAGCTTGTATTTCGCAATTGTTTCTTGAGGATTTTGTTTATAGTTTTTCCATATTGAGATGGCTCCCAATTGCGAAATACCATATTCGATATAATAAAAAGGAACTTCGAAAATGTGTAATTGTTTTTGCCATGAAATATTTCTGAACTGCTCTAATCCAGTCCAATTTACTATTGAATCGGAAAAATCATTTAATATTTTATTCCAAGCGATAGTACGTTCTTCAAACGTTTCACCTATGTGAGAATATAAATGATTTTGAAATGCATCAACAATCATTATCCATGGAAGTATTGCAATAATACCCTCGAGTTGACTACGTTTTGCTCGTTTTAAATCTACTTCGTTGGTAAAATAATGATGCCAATGTTCCATCGAAATAAGTTCCATCGACATCGATGCCAATTCTGCAACTTCCGAAGGTAATCCTTTGAAATCGACCAATTCTAAATCAGCACTAAGGAACGAATGAACAGCATGCCCACCTTCGTGAACCATTGTTTCAACATCGCGTAAAGTACCAGCTGCATTCATATATATAAATGGAGCATTACTTTCGTACAATGGGTAGTTAAATCCTCCAGGAGCTTTTCCCTTACGAGATTCAAGATCGAAATGTCCATTTTGTTTCATAATTCTAAGATATTCTCCAAATTGAGAATCTATCTCATCGAAACAAGTTATTGCTTTTTGTAAAAGATCTTCGGAATCGATAAATGGTTTGAGAGGAGCTTGATTGTCGGTATCCACTTCTGTATCCCAAGGGCGAAGATCGTCTATACCAAGTTTTAGTTTGCGATGTTCTTGTAATTGTTTTACTAATGGTAACACAAACTTTTGAACCGATGCATGAAAATCATTACAATCATCTTGCGTATAGTCAAATCGACCAAGTTCTTTGAAACGATATTCAACATACGATGTATACCCAGCATTTTGAGCTATTGTATGGCGTTTTGCTATTAACTTATCAAGCAATAAATTAAGAACTTCAGCATCTTGCAATCGACGCTCCGACAATTTCATGTATACCGATTGGCGTACATCACGATCGAGTTCTTTTAAATAGACAGCTGCTTGTTGTAATGTTAGTTCCTTACCTTCATGTTCGATCATTTGCTTAGAGCAAATTACTCCGTACTCTTGCGATTCTTGTTGCAATTGAGCATGAAGTTCAACATTTGCTTCGCGAAATAACTCAAGACTATTTTTGGTATTGCGAACTAGTATAAAATATTTTTGTTTATCGAGATTTTCGAAAAATGGATTATTGGTAAATTTCTTATCAAGCTCGTTTGAAAGGGTATGTGCTTTCGGTTCGATTTCACTTACAAAAAGGTTGAATGAATCTGCTAATCCTGCATCTTCGGTATTGCAATTCATTTTAATATAACGCCATGCCAATTCTTCTTCAAGAACTGCATCGAGTTCGCTACGATTTTTCATCCATAGCTCGAGAGCGTTTACTGAATTTATTTCACGATTAAGCAAGTCGTTAAAATACGACTCCACATCGCTCCATGCCGAAATGGTAAGATTGGAAGAAACAAAACCTCGTGTTAGCTTTGCCTGATCAAGAAGTTCAGACATCGACTAGTTCGATTTGCGTTGAATCGTTTTTGGTGATGCTGCTTTCGATGGTTTTGGTTTAGCATCTGCTTTTACTTGTGCTACTGGTTTTGCAGTAGTTTTTGTTGCAGCTTTAGCTTTTGTTGCTTTAGGTTTAGCTTCGGTTGTAGTAGCGTCTTCAGTTGCTGTTTCTTCAACTTTTGCTTCTTCTTTCTTTTCGTCAAAGTTCAACAATCCTTTTTCTAAAAGAACATTATACCAAGTAATAACTTTTTTCATATCCGATACATAAACACGATCTTTATCGTATTCAGGAAGGATATCTTCAAAGTAATCTTTTACTTCGTCGTTAGTAGCTTTTTTTGAAACAGAAGTCGCTTTTTTATTCTCAATTGTGTAAATCTTTTGGAATACGTCTTTCAACGGAACTTCTTCTTCATTTGTAAAAATTGCGATATCTTCCAATGCACTCACTTTTGCATTTGAATACACAGGCATGCGTTTTTGTGTTTCGAACGACTCAACTATGATTCCATTTTTTGCTTGGGTGATAAGTTTAAATAAACCCGATTGACCTGATATTGACAAAATTCCTTCTAACATAAACCTTTAAATTTTTCGTTTTATTTATCCTGCCAAAAATACAATATTCTGACAATTTTCAGTTTTTTTCTTACTGTTTTTTTACTATATTTTTCTTTTTTTATGGATTAGTCACATAATTATTCATTTCAATTAGTTCGATTCAATGATATTTTAATGTATATTTACATAAAGAGCACTAATTTTTATTAAACAAATGAGTTTTATTTCAACATATATATTTCCTACATATTCTTCTTTTGATTCGATTGAAGAATTTCAAGCTTATAATGATTCAGAAGCAAAAGACCGACGATTGCTTATTAAAATTACAAGTCTTGCTGGATTTATAAGTTGTTTGATATATGGTGTTTTTCACATTTTCCCATCCTTTTCATTTGAAGCTATAATTTCATTAGTATTAGCAATATTTTTCCTTTTCAGTTACATTTCCGACAGATTTATAAATGATTTCAAAATCCTTGCTATTTCAATATCGGTTTTGGTTTCAGTGTGTTTTCTGTATTATTTTCAACAAAAAGGTATTTCGGGCTACGATTCATTTTGGTTTCTTATTATCCCTACTCTATCTATTTCATTATTAGGAATTGGCATTGGTTTTATACTATCAACTTCTTTATTTATTATAGCAGTAATTCTATTATTCATAAAACATAATGCAATTGATTTAGGAATTGGTGAAGGCTTATTCTTTTTGTATTACAATTGTTTTTTACTTACAACAGCTACTTACGAATGGTTTAGAGTTTCGTCGAGACGAAAAGAAATAGCGACTGTATTTAAACATAAGAAAGAAGAAATTGCCCACAAAGAAAAAATCGATTTGCTTAACGAATTATCACATCAAATTCGCACACCTCTAAATAGCATTATGGGGATAACAAACCTAATGCGTCAAGAAGAACTTTCTAAAGATCAACAAGAATATATCGATGCTATAAATACTTCGGTAATGAATCTTTCGCTTGCTATGAGTTCTATGTTGAATTTAGTTAATACTAATGATGAAAATACAAACGAACAACATATTTTATTTTTCAATATCTCAGATACAATTAAGGATATTGCAAAATCTTATACATTAAAACACGAAAAAAACAACGTAAAAATTGGCATTGATATTTCAAGCTATATTCCTCAAAAACTAACAGGGAATGCAAAGATTATAGAACAAATTCTTGAAGGAATTTTCGATAGCATCCTTTTACATAGCAATAGAAATGATGCTGAAATCAATATTTTTGTTCATAATAAAAAAGAAACAACGAGTGCTGTCGATTTATTATTTGAAATACATACTTCAGGTATTAAACATGACAATAAAGACCAAACAATTAATACTGAATTAGGTCTTAAATATGATTTTTCGAGTTTAATAGATATAATGAATCTATCTAAATCGACACAAATGATTCAAGCATTAGGTGGAAAGCTTATACATACGAAGAAAGAAAATACTATCGATGTTTTTTCATTTAGTATTGTTTTATGGAAAAGTCAAGTTCCAGATGTACATCGCGAGGAATCAGATTCTGCGTCATTAATGAACATGCCCAAAGATCTTTCTGAAGCTTCTATTTTAATTGTTGAAGATAATTTAATGAACCAAAAAGTTCTATCGCTTACCCTAGAACCAATGGTTAAAAACATAGAAATAGCGAATAATGGCAAAGAGGCATTAAAACTATTTGAAAGTTTTAAATTCGATTTAATATTGATGGATATTCAAATGCCTGTATTAGATGGATATAAAACAACGGCAAAAATTCGTGTTTCGGAAATTGGTACAAACTTTCATGTTCCAATTATAGCATTAACCGCAAATGTGATGAATGGTGAAATGGAAAAATGTCTAGCTTATGGCATGGACGATTTTATTGGCAAACCATTCGAAATGGATATGTTGATTGAAAAAATCAAATTCTATCTTGAGAAAAGAAGAAATAATTAATTATGAGTTTTTAATTATGAGTTAAACGATTTCTGCATTTATAACTCAAAATTAAAAACTCAAAACTCAGAACTATAAAACATCGTTCCAATCTCCGTTTTCTTTAATAAGCTCTATTAATTCATCAACTGCTTTGTCGGCAGGAATATTTTTTCGAACAACTTCTTTCTCCTTATATAAGGTAATCAATCCTCGTCCAGCACCAACGTATCCATAATCGGCATCAGCCATTTCACCTGGTCCATTAACAATACATCCCATTACTCCAATTTTAAGATTGGGTAAATGTCCTGTTCTTTGGCGAATTTCTTTTACCGCTTTTTGAATATCGAACAATGTTCGTCCACACGATGGACAAGAAATATATTCCGTTTTTGAAAAACGAACTCTACTTGCTTGTAAAATTCCAAATGATGTTGCTGAAACAACAGAAGCATCTAGCTTAGTATTTTTCAAACAAATTCCATCGGCCAATCCATCGATAAACATTCCACCTACTCCACAAGCTGAAGTAATTTGAAATGATTCTTTATCGGTTTCATCTTGATTCATTGCCACAATTACTGGATTTTGAATTCCTCGTTGATTTAACAATTCAATACCTGCACGTAATTCGCGATATGCAACGCCAGTTTTTGCTTCAAGGATAAATATAACGGTAGGTTTATTTGCAAAACCAACTAACGCATCAATATCTTGGTAATTTATTTTTACAAAATTACAGATAGCATGTTTTTCATTTTCAGCAAATTCATTAACCGAAAACAAAGGAAATCCTTTGCCAGTAACTTTCCAATCTTTAAATGGTAAAATACAATTTGGAACAATCGAATTAAACGAATCAAAAACATCATTTCCTGGATATGATTCAAACAAGAAATAATCGGGTTTCTGAATAAAATCACTCGGCTTTGAATTATTTGCATACGCTAATACAACAGGCAATTTACCACCACCTGTTTGATGTACCATAATTGTGTTTCGACGTGAATACGAAAATGGATTATACGATAGACTTTCGATTGCTTTAAAATCAATAGTATCTTGTTTTGTACAATAATCTACAATTTGACGAGCCACTGGAATTTCACATTCAGGATCTTCTGTTAATGATACACGAACGGTATCGCCAATTCCATCTATTAATAATGTACCAATTCCAATTGCCGATTTTAAACGACCATCTTCACCTTCGCCAGCCTCAGTTACACCTAAATGTATGGGATAACATCGTCCCATTTCTTTCATCTTTGCAACTAACATTCGGCATGCTTGAACCATTACACGAGTATTGCTGGCTTTAATTGACAATACAATTGAATGAAAATCTTCGGCAATGCAGATTTGCAAAAACTCTATTAACGACATTACCAAACCTTCGGGAGTATCGCCATAGCGACTCATTACCCTTTGCGATAATGATCCATGATTGACACCAATGCGAATTGCAACACCTTTTTCTTTGCAAATACAAAATAATGATTGTAGATTTTGTCTTGTTTTATCTAATTCAGCAACATATTCTTCGTCGGTATAATGCATTTCGGCATTAACACGTTTGTCGACATAATTGCCTGGATTGATTCTTACCTTTTCAATATATTGAGCAGAGACTTCTGCAGCTTTGGGGTTAAAATGAATATCGGCAACCAAAGGATTATCGTATCCATTTTTAAGTAATTGCTGCTTGATAACATGTAACGCTTCGGCTTCTTTAATTCCTTGAGCTGTTATGCGAACATAATCACCACCAGCATCAATAACTCTTTGCGTTTGTGCTACAACAGCTTCAATTTCGTTGGTATCAATACTGGTCATCGACTGCAAACGAATTGGATTTTTTCCTCCAACTGGGCGATTTCCAATCGAAACTTCTAGTGTTTCAATTCGGCTATATTTTGTTAGTGAATTATAATATGTTGTCATATTTTATTTGTGTTAATAGTGTAAATCTTCAGGAACGATTTACACATTTAAACTAAAATCAATTCTATTAATTAATGAGCGACCAAGCGTAACTTCGTCGGTATATTCAAGTTCGTCACCAATAGCAACACCACGAGCAATTGATGTAATTTTTATTGGAAATTCTTTTAACCGTTTATACAGATAAAAATTAGTTGTATCGCCTTCCATTGTTGTGCTGAGTGCAAATATTATTTCATTAACGGAACCATCAAGAGCTCGTTGAACCAAACTATCGACGTACAAATCTTTAGGTCCTACTCCATTCATTGGTGAAATAATTCCACCCAACACATGGTACACTCCAACATATTGATTGGTACGTTCTATTGCCATTATCTCACGAATCGATTCAACAACACAAATGATACTTTTTTCGCGACGTGGATTTGCACAAATAGTACATACTTCGGAATCGCAAGCCGAATGACAAATCTTGCACAATTTTGTATGCTCTTTCAATTCTATGATTGAATTTCCCAATGAATTAGCATATCCATCTTCGTGTTTTAAAATATGAAGAGCAAGACGTAATGCAGTTTTTTTACCAATTCCAGGTAGTTTCGACAATTCGTTTACCGCTGCTTCTAGCGACCGTGATGGAAAGAAATCGTTATTCATTCACCAGAATATAACTGTAATTAATTTTCTAAATATTTAATACCCATTAGGACTTAAGACATTCTTTTTACCAATCTAAATATCTACACTTTTGACATTCAAATTATGTAAATATTTCGGGCAAAGATAAGTCATTTAATACTTTCCTTTTCGTGTCTTTTCACTTAAATTTCAACACTCTGTTCACGAAAAACATAATCGATTATAATTGTAAGAGTGTTACTCTAATTGACGTCAAAAGAACTAAATGATTACAATGAAAAAATTGCTTGATATAAGAATAACCATAATGTTTGTAGCATTTTTAATGCTTCAATCGTGTTCGCAAGCTCAACCTTCAAAAACTGACAGTATGAAACTTAATCCACTTACTCCCGAAGAACAATATGTGATTCTTAAAAAAGGAACCGAACGACCTTTTACTGGTGAATTTTTCGATTTTCACGAAGATGGAACCTACCATTGCAAACAATGTGATGCTGCTTTATATAAAAGCTCAAATAAATTTGATTCGGGTTGTGGCTGGCCAAGTTTTGATGATGAAATAAAAGGTGCGGTTAAACGAATTCCCGATGCCGATGGACGAAGGACTGAAATTGTTTGTGCAAATTGCGGAGCTCATTTAGGACATGTTTTTCTTGGCGAAGGATTTACAGATAAGAATACTCGTCATTGTGTAAATTCAATATCATTAAAGTTTGAGCCTGCTAGCGAAGTTTTCGATACAGCATTTTTTGCATCGGGTTGTTTTTGGGGAACTCAATATTGGTTTGAAAATACCGATGGAGTTATTTCTACAAGAGTTGGATATACCGGTGGACATTTAAACAATCCTTCATATAAAGAAGTTTGCACAGGCAAAACTGGTCATGTTGAAACACTTGAAGTTGTGTATGATAATACTAAAACCAATTATGAAACATTGACTAAAATCTTTTTCGAAACTCACGATCAATCACAAGTTAACGGTCAAGGCCCTGATATTGGCGAACAATATTTATCCCGAATATTTTATACAAATGATGATCAAAAAGCAATTTCCGAAAAACTCATAGCTCAATTAAAAGCGAAAGGATTTGGTGTTGCTACCAAACTAGAAAAAGCCTCAAAATTTTGGGAAGCAGAAGATTACCATCAACACTATTATAAAAGACGTGATGGAACACCCTATTGTCATGTATATAAAAAGAAGTTTTAATGAGATAATGTATTAATATGCTAATGTGCTAATTATAAACATCCAATTTATTTGCACATTAGCATATTAAATAATTAGCAAATTCTTAAACGTATCCCATTACCCAATAAACCATATATCCAACTGTTTCATGAATTAAAACATCCCAATTCTCAAGTGAGTTTGATTTAAAAACAAAGAAATCGGATATTGTAATAGATGCACCTCTAAAATCGCAAGAAAATGCAACTGGGAATAGACCTTGTTTATGAAAAATAGCTAAAGATCTTCGCATGTGCGAACTTGATGTAATAAGGATACAATCACGACCATTGCCCTCTATTTTTTTCTTTACTTGAGCTACATTTTCTAATGTATTTTTTGAAAGTGGTTCAATAATAATAGCACTATCGGGAATTCCAATTGAACGAAGATATTCGGCAGAAACATCTGCTTCCGATTTCCCTGTTTTCGTAAGAGTTCCTTCGCCTCCACTTAAAAGAATTTTATTTATTTTACCTTGTTTAAATAGTTTTATTGCAGCAAATAAACGATCGCTACTATTATTAAATTCAATTGTTTTATTTTCAGGATCGTAACTAGCAAAACCTCCTAAAACTATCCCATAATTATAGGGCTTTGATATCGATTCACACTTGATTGGTTTAACTTCCCAAGATCGTAAAATGGAACAGATTATTCCACTATTTAGTAAAAACATAAAGAATATAAAACAGACTAAAAGAATGCGTTGTTTCAACTTAGTGTTTTTCACTAGCAAAGCAATGAGGAGCAAGAATGCAACCCAAAACCAGATTCCTGAAAGTGGAATTAATATTTTTGAAAGGAACCAAAACATAATTTTCAAATGTATATAAAAGTTTTAAAATTTCTCTTAATTTCTTGTTAGTTATTATTCAATAGATTTTAAAAATCGTACATCATTTTACTGTAATTTAGCCAAAAACATTTCAATAATGGAACATCAAGATGGCACATTTGATAGCATGCTAAAAGAAACACCTGGCATAGAGCAACCTCCAGTAGTGAGCAACGATGCAGTACAACGATTAAAGGCAGCTCGCAAACCCCGACTTAGTGTCGATGAGTTTGTTGAAGGTATAAAACAAGGCAATAGAACAATCCTTAGCCAAGCTATTACGCTTGTCGAAAGTTCATTACCAGCAAACCAAGAAGTTGCACAACAAATTATTGAAAAATGTTTGCCTTATTCGGGTAAATCAATCAGAATTGGAATTACAGGTGTTCCTGGAGTTGGGAAAAGTAGTTTTATCGAAACGTTTGGAGTTCATATTACCAGTCTTGGACATCAATTGGCTGTTTTGGCAATCGATCCAAGTAGCGAAAAGTCGCGAGGAAGTATTCTTGGCGACAAAACCCGCATGGAACAACTTTCAACTGACCCCAATGCATATATTCGTCCTTCGCCATCGGCAGGAACTTTAGGTGGTGTTGCTCGAAAAACACGTGAAACAATTATACTTTGCGAAGCAGCAGGTTTTAATGTCATTTTCATAGAAACAGTTGGAGTTGGACAATCGGAGACAGCCGTACACTCAATGGTCGATTACTTCTTGCTTTTAATGCTAGCTGGTGCTGGTGATGAACTTCAAGGAATCAAAAGAGGAATCATGGAAATGGCCGATTCTATTGCAATAACAAAAGCCGATGGAGTCAATAAAGATAAAGCCGATATGGCTCGAATTGAATATTCGAATGCGTTACATTTATTTCCTTTGGGAGAATCAAATTGGTCGCCAAAGGTTCAAACATGTTCGTCGCACACAGGAATGGGAATAAACGAAATTTGGCAAACAATAACCGAATACCTTAACCTTGTAAACAAAAACCACTATTTTGAATCGAGACGACATTTTCAGTCAAAATATTGGATGCATGAATCGATTTTGGAACGATTGAAATCGCATTTCTACGAAAACACTCATATCAAAGAACAAATTCATTCGGTTGAAGATAAGGTTTTACGAGGCGAGACAAGTTCATTTACCGCTGCAGGAAATTTACTAGAAACATATTTCTCACACATTCACAATAAACACCATTCACAATCGTAGAGACGCAATTTATTGCGTCTCATTTCAGTAAAGCATTATAAAATAATTCATAAAACATGAAAATAGCATTAGCTCAATTAAATTATCACGTTGGAAATTTCGATGCCAACATTGAAAAAATCATAGCATCGACAGAAGAAGCTAAGGCAAAAGGAGCCGAATTGATTGTGTTTTCGGAACTTTCGGTTTGTGGATATGCACCACTCGATTTATTGGAACAAAAAGATTTTATTGAAAAATGCGAAACATCGGTGAGTCGTCTTGCTGGGCATTCGCATGGAATAGGAATTATAATTGGATCACCAATAAAAAACAAAACAGAGCGAGGTAAAATGTTATTGAATTCAGCGCTTTTCTTGCACAATGGAAAAGTTGAAGATACATTCACCAAAACCCTTTTACCAACTTACGATATCTTTGACGAGTACCGTTATTTTGAACCTAATCACGATTTCCATTTATTACATTTTAATGGCTATAAAATTGCAGTAACAATTTGCGAAGATTTATGGGATACAGTAGTCGTTGAAAATTCGTTTTCGAAAGAAAATATTTACAAAATTGCACCAATGGAGAAACTTGCTCCTTTGCAACCCGACCTAATTATCAACATTGCTGCATCGCCTTTTTCGTACGACAAAGATCATCTTCGTAACCGTGTTTTACAAGAAAATGCACAACGCTGGCAATTACCAATTGTATATGTAAATCAAGTTGGTGCCAATACCGAAATAATCTTCGACGGAGCATCGAAAGTATTGAATAAAAAAGGTCAGATTTTACATAGTTTAAAATCGTTTAGCGAAGATTTTACAGTCTTTGATTTCAATAAAATAGAAACAGAACAACCAATTCAATCGACATTAAAACCAAAAATTGAAAAGATTCACGAAGCTTTACTATTAGGCATTCGCGATTTCTTTGGAAAGAATGGATTTAAAACAGCAACTCTTGGACTTTCTGGAGGTATAGATTCTGCCGTAGTATTGGCATTAGCTGCCGAAGCCATAGGCTCACAAAACATTCGAGTACTGTTACTACCATCTGAATTTTCATCAGATCATTCAATATCTGATGCCATGGCACTTGCCGAAAAGCTAGGAGTAAAATATGATATAGTAAAAATTCAAGATCCGTTCGAAGCATTCAAAAATGCATTAAATCCATTATTTATTGGATTACCATTTGGATTAGCTGAAGAAAATTTACAAGCTCGAATTCGTGGAAGTTTATTAATGGCAGTTTCCAATAAATTTGGAAATATTCTCCTAAATACATCTAACAAAAGCGAAGCCGCTGTTGGTTATGGAACCTTATATGGTGATATGAACGGAGGAATTTCGGTTCTTGGCGATGTATATAAAACAGACGTTTTCGCTTTAGCTCGATATATTAATCGCGACGAAGAAATTATCCCAACAAACACTATTACCAAAGCACCATCAGCAGAATTACGTCCCGATCAAAAAGACTCTGATTCACTTCCTGAATATGACATCTTAGACAAAATATTATTTGCCTACATTGAGCAAAAATTAACGGCTAATGAAATTATAGAACAAGGCTTTGACAGATTCACCGTTGAACGAACCATAAAAATGGTTAACAACAATGAGTTTAAGCGTTTTCAATGTCCTCCTATATTGCGAATTTCATCAAAAGCTTTTGGTTTAGGACGAAGAATGCCTCTGGTAGCGAAGTATTAAAAACATTATATAAGTTAATTCTGACGTGTAATCGAGATAATGCTTATGTCAAAAGAATCTCAAATAAATCAAAAGCATAAAAAACGAGTTTTACTATTCCTAGCAAATGGCTTTGAAACTTTTGAAGCAAGCGTATTTATTGATGTTATAGGTTGGAACATGGTCGATGGTGATAGAACAACAGAACTTTTTACTTGTGGATTCACAAAAGAAGTAAAAAGCTCTTTTAACCAAAGAATGATTGTCGATTTTGTTATAGATGAAATCAATGTCGATGATTTTGATGCATTAGCAATTCCGGGAGGTTTTGAAGAATATGATTTTTATACCGAGGCCTACGATGAACGATTTTTATCTTTGATACGAACGTTTAATAGCAAAAAGAAGATTATTGCTTCAATTTGTGTTGGAGCATTATGCATAGGCAAAAGTGGTGTTTTAAAGAATAGAAATGCTACTACGTATAACAACCCCATTCGTCAAGATACATTAAGAAATTATGGTGCAAACGTTTTAAATGAACCAATTGTAATCGATGAAAACATTATTACATCTTGGAATCCATCAACGGCAATAGATGTCGCATTAAAACTTTTGGAAATTCTCACATCAAAAGACAACGCCTGCTATATTCAAAAAATTATGGGTTTTTAATGAAATTAGATATAATAAAATGACAAAAAAAGTTCTCTTTTACTTCTCACTTTTCAGTAGTATTTTATTTTTAAGTTCAGGTAGTCAAGTTCCCATTCCCGAACCCAATGATTTTGGTAAAGAATTTATTTCTGTCCTCCAAAATCTTGACTCAGCAAACTATTCAAAACACTTTGGAATTGCACGTTACCATTACGACAGCTTAGTTGCCATTGTAAAAAAAGATCCATTTATTGACTCAACTGAAAAGAAAGATTTTGCCTCAGTTTTTTCAACTGAACCTAAAAAAGATACACTTTTAGCAAAAGCATATAATTCCGAAAAAGCAGATTTACAACGATTAAAAGACTTTGTAAAATACAATATTACAGATGTTTCAAAAATTGATTTTTTGAGAATGTATGCTACAATAGAAATGAACCAAAGTTTGCCGATTTACGAGGTAAAAATGGCAAGCATTTTCATAAAAAGTGACAGCAAAATTTACAAGATTGAAATTCCCAAAATTGTAGTTATTCAAGGTAAATGGATTATAATAAATATTCATTCAATAGAAGAGGTAAATCAGCAATTTCAATACATCAATGAAATACGAACAGTACTCAGAACAAAGAAGTAAAATAGGAGTTTGTTAACATCTGTTGATAAATTATATTTCAAAAAATATTACGACCTAAATCATTTTTTTACAAGCCTTTATAGATATACAAACCAACAATCTTGCAAAATATCGCCATATATAGTAAAAACACTATATTGTTGATTAAAATTTTATATTACATTTGCAACTTAAATTAAAAACCAAGAGGTTTAAAAAATATTATAAATCATTGAATATGAGTTCAGCAGGTTTAATTTTGTTCTTTTTACTCGGGGTAATATTAGTCGGATTTGCCGTAATATTCTCGAGTTTTATTCCACCAAGTTCCGACAATCTTCAAAAATACGAAACCTACGAGTGTGGTATTCCAACGTACGGTCTGTCGTGGATTCAATTTAACGTTGGTTATTATTTATTTGCAATCATGTTCTTAATCTTCGATGTGGAATCGCTTTTCTTGTTTCCATGGGCTGTTGTAATGAAAGAACTTGGAATGGTTGCATTTGTTGAAATTTTAATCTTCTTCGCAATTTTAGGTTTAGGACTTTTATATGCATGGAAAAAACAAGCATTAAAATGGGAATAGAAAAAGAATATACAGACATCGACCAAATGATGGCGGAGCTTAA
>Ga0302296_1000338_pt1 | contig 40086 bp, 65 predicted proteins | sample III_Fen_N3_1_FD_194546 | JGI IMG/M metagenome (GOLD analysis project Ga0302296, IMG submission 194546) | Peat permafrost microbial communities from Stordalen Mire near Abisko, Sweden - III_Fen_N3_1 | ecosystem: Environmental > Terrestrial > Soil > Wetlands > Permafrost | place: Sweden: Abisko... | reverse complement strand
TGGCCACATGATGTTAATGGAAACTGGTAAGGACGGAACTAACCAAGGTAAGCACATAATCAAGACGGTCTACTTACCTGTGGATAAAAACGGTAACGAAATCCAGGGTGACAATTACGACCTTTGTAAGTCTATTTAGTGTATTATTGTTATAGGACATATTAATTGTTCCTACTAACAATGACACTATTAGAAATAAGAAACGATATTTTAGCAAGAGTTGGAACTGACCATGAAGTTTCAAACTCCCAAATAGATGGGTTCATTAATGAGGGAAATTCTAAGATTGTTGCTGCAATTTTAGACAAGTTTCCTAACTTCTTCCCTGACACCGAAACCCTTTCTCTAAACTCAGTTGAAACATCAAAAGCTCTCACTAAATTGTGGACAAATATAACTTTGATCCAGGCTGATTACGGTGACGGAAATGGCTACCAAACGTTGAAAAAATCTTCCCTTGAGTCTGTGTTAAACACTAGAAACGCACGAGCTGAATATTGTTTATGGGGAACAACTCTCTACACTACAAACACTGGTTTAGCAACAACTATCAGGATATTTGGTTTTATTACTCCAAGTAAACTAGCCCTGAATGGTGATACCCCTGCTTACGATCCAATATTACACCCCCTGTTAACTACCTGGGGGCATTCTTGCATGTTGGAAGCAATTGACGAAAACTACGCCAATGGCCAACAAAAGAAAACGGAATTTTATAACAGTCTTGATAATATCTTGCCTGTTGTGGTTGGACTCGATTCCACAAATGTTACAAGTTTAATTTAAGATGGTTGAACCAACACGATCAGAGGTTTACGTCAAACTAGAAACCTTAGTGGGGATGTCTAAGTCTGCCATGTTTATGGAGATGTCAACTTGGGCTCAAGAGGTTAGTCTCCACCCAGAGAAAATAACTGATGACTTGGAGAGTTACGATATTTACCACAAAGCCGAATGATAAAGGAATACAAAGTTTCCAAATACTATGGAATGAACGATTCCAAGGATGCCTCCGAAGTTAAGGGTGGTGAAGCTGCTTTAGTTGAGAACTTTACTTTAAGTATTGCGGGTAAATTAAAAAGACGAGATGGTTTAACCCTTTGGGGAACAGATGCTTCTACCAGTCCTGGCTTAGGTTTAGGTCATCGTATTGTGGGTGCTACTAAAACACAGTTTAAAGTTGAAACAACTACTATTAAATCTCTTTCTGGTGGTGCATGGTCAAACATGTCAGGAGCAGGGGCAACAGGCCTCACTACGGGGCTTGACATGAACTTTTGCTCAGCTAATGACTATGTGTATGGTTTTAATGGAACTGATGCTGTACGTAAGATAAACGATACTGCGGTAACTACTGTGGCAGGTATACCTATTGGTAAGTGGGCTGTATGGTGGAGGAACTATCTTTTTGTAGGTGGTGTAGCTGCTTACCCAAGTAGGATTTACTTTTCAAACATTAATACCCCCGAAACATTCTCAACCTCTGACTACATAGATATTGAACCTGGTGACGGTGACTGGCTAACGGGTGCTGTTGGAACATCTGACAAATTGACCTTATCCAAAAAACACTCCTTCCATTACTTAACTGGTGCAGGGACAAATACTTTTGCTGTATATCCCATACCTGTTGACTTTGGGTGTCCTTCCTATCGTGCTTTACGTAAGATTGGAACTGACATTTGGTGTATTGATACAGAAGGTAGAATTAGGAGTGTTTATCGTAACCAGTATGGCTTACTCGCAGGAAAGGACTTGTCTTCTGACTATCTGCAAGGCACACAAGACACCATAAATAAAGCAGCTCTAAATAAAGCCTGTTCATTTTTCTTGAATGGTTTGTTTGGAATGGCTGTACCAACGGGCAACTCAACTGTAAACGACACTGTTCTTGTTTATGATTTGTTTGCTCCAATTCCTGATACCTACTCTAAGTGGGTTAAATTCACAGGTTGGAATGTAGCCTGTTTTGATGTAATGGCTTCGTCAACTCAAGACACTTTGTATGTTCAAAACAACCAAAACGTTTCTGATGTCTATTATTGGGGTGGGAACACTGACAACGGAACTGTAATCACAGGAACATGGATTGGGTCGAATGTTGCAGACGAGTCTCCTGGCATTAGAAAAAGAAATTTATATTTAAAGTGGTTTGGGTTCCCATTAGGTAACTACAACGCTGATGTTTACTGTTCAATGGATAGATCAAATTTTACCTTACTAGGTTCTTTAAACCTAACAGACTTAGGTGGTGTTTGGGGTGTCTTTGTTTGGGGTGTGGGTGTTTGGGGATCAGTGGGAACGGTTATGAAAAAACTTCACTATTCAAACAATAATGGAAAGGTTGTTTCTAAATACCGACAGATAAAGTTGGTTTATTCTTCTGACTCTGATGCTCCTGAAATAGGGACTCTGGTTAGTTATTATAAAGTGTTGAGGTTTAGACTTTAATGGCAATTACCCTCCCCTATACTATTGCTGTTGGTGACACTCAAAATCAAGATAAAATTCAGGCTAACTTTGATGCCTTAAAAAACGGTTTCAACAACCCAGTTCCTATTCAAGGTTTTGCTGATGCCTCAGCTCCCAACTCAACACTATATTACAGTACTACAGCTTCTAAGCTTGTCTGGAAGGACTCGGGAGGGGTTGTGCGTGCACTATATTAGTGTATTATTATTACAGGATACAAATCCTGACCAAATATGGCAAATATAACCTTACCCAATAATATACAAAACACTGATACTTCTGATGCTGACAAGTTGATGGCTAATTTAAATGCCATTATTACTGAATACAATGCTACGGTTGGAGGTTTAAGTGGTTCGATTGTAACTGCACCCTTAGGGTCAGCCCTTCAAGTTCTTCGTAGAAACTCAGCCAATACCGCAAATGAATATGCAACCCTAGCTGTTAATAGGGCTTTTTCTTGGTATCTTGATGGGACTTCAATAGTTGCTGATGAAGTTGGTGCTAAATACATCGCCCCTCAAAACATGACTGTTACCAAAATATGGTTCAAACTAACATCTGGTACAGCCACAATCAGAATACAAAACGGAACTACTGATATCCAAAATTCACTCTCTGTCACTTCATCGGTTGGTAATACAACTACAATTGCTTCTGCTACTATTGTTGCAGGAGATGTAATTTCACTAGACATTACTGCTGCATCTTCCCCCGTGGGACTAATTGTTGCAGTTGAGTGTTCTCAACCCTAATGTCTCAATGGCTTGACTATGTTAAATTTGGAAGTGGTAAAAATGGTAGTCCTGCTGTGTCGGGAGTAATTAATACCTACGCTACATGTACAGGAACTGCGACTCAATTATCTTTAACAACCGCATTATCAGCTAGTGCTGGTAATGTAATATTAATTCATCAATCACAAGGTACTGGTGCTGGGCAATGGGAAATAAATTATGTACTAGCCGATGCGGGTGCTACTTTAACTTTAGCTTATCCATTAGCTTACACCTACGGAACAGGTGCACAGTGTGTCTTAGTTCCCCAATATACAAGTGGAACAATCAGTGGTGCAATTACCCCAACCAACTGGAACGGAAGTGTTGGTGGAATAGTTGCTCTAATGAGTAGTGGGGACTTAACCCTTTCTGGGAGTATTGATGTTAGTGGAAGTGGTTTTAGACGTTCTGGCAATGCTGTTGCGGATTCAACCTATATTGGTTTACAGGGAGAGGGAACTGTTGGTGCAGGTGGTACAAGAAGTTCGTCTGCCAATGGTAACGGTGGTGGTGGTGGTGGTAAGGGTACAGGTGATAATCATATCCCTGGTGGTGGAGGTGCTGGCGGGGGTAATGCTTCTGTGGGGACATCTGGTTCTAATACTGTTGGTGCTGTTAACGGAACTGTGGGGACTGTTTCTGGCAATGCAGACTTAACTTTAACAACCTTTGGTGGTGCTGGTGGCTCTGGTGGGCCTTCTCAGGTTTTCATTGGAGTTGCTGGTTACAGTGGTGGTGCTGGTGGTGGAATTGTTCTAATATTTGCAAAGAGTTTTACTCTAACTGGAACGATAACCCTGGGTGGGGTAACAGCTACTGTCCCTGATGCTGGTGTAGGTGCGGGTGCAGGTGGTGCAGGTGGTTCCTGTTTAATTAAATGTCAAACGGCTTCTTTGGGTGCAAATAAGATTACGGCTCTACCAGGTTTGGGAGCAACAGCTACCTACAGTAATGGTGGTAATGGTTCTGTTGGTCGTATACACACAGACTATTTTTCTGGAATTACTGGTACGAGTAACCCAACTTTAACCTCTACCCAAGTTGCTAATTTAAAGTCAACTGTTTATAGTTCAATGATTTAGCCTATAATAAAACTATGACCGCAGACCAAATAAAAGCACAGTTCCCTGGATACTCTAGTTGGAACGACCCAAATGCAATAGTCGCAGACTTCAACGCTACTGGCGGTGCTGGTAAGGGTGGATCATCTAGCTCGTCTGGTGGACAAATTGGTGTGTCCATTCCGTCTTTTAGTTTTAACTGGGATGAAGCGACTAAGAATGCTTTAACTGAATTAACTCCATATTACGAAAAACTACTCTCCATGTATAAGGGAGATATTGCCCTAGCCAAACAACACATGGATCAAGACTACGAACGTGGTCTCCGTGTTCAAAGTGAAAAAACTGATACTGGGATTGCTGATGTTAATGCTACCAAGGCAGAACGTAATAGAAAATTCAAGATTGCATTAGGTGACCTAGATCAAACAATGAACGCTCGTGGTTTAACAACCTCAGGTATTAAAACAAATGAAATTAGTAAATCAACTGCTGATGAGAAGTATCAACAGGGATTGCTTGATAACCAAGCTCGTGACCTCACTAAGGGACTTGAGTATTACAAGGAAGACCTTGGTGCTACTAGAGATGCCCAACTAGAAAAGTGGGGAATGAAAACTGTCTCTGATGCTAACAACCCAACTGGTCAATATGCCCCATCAAACGATGGTTTAAATACTACAGGTTACAGTGTTGGTAACTACACTCCCGAACCTGTTCAAAAACAAACAGAGTTAGAAAGACAAAAACAACTGGATGCTCAAACGAAGGCAGAGAATGCCTATAATAGAGCAGTGACTTTGTGGCAAACACAAGTCCAACAGTTAACCTCATAAAACTATGCCATCATCACAACTAAGTCCACAACAAACAGCAGAGGAAGCCATGAACAATATTGGCACTATTTCTGCTGGTTTAGCTGAAAAACAAAAAGCTTTACCTACAATAGAACAAAGATTGCGTGAAGCTACCATGGGTAATGATGCTAGCTTAAACGACCTGAGAACTCAGTATTCTAGTGGGGTGCTTGAACTATTCAAACATGACCAAGAGAGGGCTAAATCATATCTCTCACCCGAAATGCAGGCTGCTGGAATGGTTGCTGATCCTATGGTGGGTGAGAACTTCCAACAGAGTAAGTTCTTAGATGCTGCTAAAACAAATCAAGATGTTTGGAAAAGACTAGACCAAAGAAAAACTGTCCTAGGAGACCTGGTTAAGGCTTCGATGGATAAATACAATGCTGAACTTGAGGGTGATAAAACTATGATCTCAGCTGCTGATAAACAACTTTCTGCTGCCTTACAAATGGTTCAAGAAGAAAGATTAAAACAGAAACAGGATGCTGAACTAGGCGTTTCCAATGGTGGTGTTACCCAAAAGATAATCGACTCCGCTCAAATGATTACAGATGGTACTGGTTCGATCAAAGATATTCCAATTGCTGATAGGGCCAAGGTTAGCAGTTACCTCAAAAAACAAGGTTTCTCAGGTGTTAACCTACTTTCAGCTACCGATAAAAAACCTGTAGCTTTAACGTTGGAACTTGATAAAGCATCTAAAGATGCCCAGGATATATACAAGGACTCATTCAGTGGGCCACTAGATAAAACTAAAAATGATATTTCTCTATTTTTCAACAAGGGAGACGATGAGTATGTTAAGTATCAACAAATGGTTACTGGTGTAAAAACTGCCATCCAGAATGCAATCGCTGGTGCTAATTTAACAAAGAATGAAATTGTTGAATTACAGGACTTTGTTATTAGGCCACTAGATTCAGATCAACAGGTCAAAAATAAACTACAGGGGTTACAGGATTGGTCAAAGAGAAAGGGTCAGTCAATCTTGACAGTTGGAAGCTATGGAATGACTTTTGATAGTCTCCGTAAGGATTTTGTTTCAGACTTGGGAGAGGGTGATAAAATGTCGTTAGAGGAATTGGCTAAAAAATATGGACTATAAAGCTTTCTCACAAGATGCTATTAAGATGGGTTATTCCCCAGAAGAGGTTGATAAATTCATTCAATCTCGACAACCTAAAGTGGAAAAATCATTTGGTCAAAAAATAAATGAAGTTCCCATTGTTGGCCCAATATTAGGAACACTATCTTCTGCTGCCAACGGAACAGTAGGAAACATTGCTACACCTACAGTTGAGAAGTCAACTATGGATGCACAAGTGAGAGCTATCGACTTAGCTAAAAAAGCTAGACTTGAAATGGATCCCAAAACAAAGAAGTCAATGTTAGACGAATCACGCAAACTATCTCAGTCTGCTGGTGAAGCTGCAACTAACTACTACAACACTGTTAAGAACGGTTCTGTTGACTACGGAACAACTGAATCTCCAACAGGATTTTTGGGTGGTTTAAAAACTTATGGTCTACAGTCATTACGTACAGGAGTCGCCGTTGGTAATATTGTGGCTCCTGTTACTTCTGGTATTAGGACTGCTGCTACAACTGCTGGTGGTCAAATAGGTAGTGCTGCACTTGGTGGACTTGCTACAGGTGGACTAGGTGGATTTGCTGAGGGAAACAACACATCAATGACCGATAGGTTAAAAAATGCTGCCATTCAGGGTGCTGAGGGTGCTGCTCTATCTGGAACTTTAGCTGCTGGCGGACAATTGGTTAAGAAGGTCAAAGATGTTGCATCATCTAAAATAACAGACATCTTAAGTAAAAATAAAGAAAATACGTTCTTAAAAAATCTGAATGTTACCATCAATAAAAACAGTCAATACTCGGCTAAAGATGAGTCAAAGGCTGTAGAATGGGTTAGAAAAAATCTAGGTACTGATATGAATCCAAAACAATATCGAGATGCCATCCAAAAAACACTGGAGGCCAATAGAAAAGCTGCCTTAAAACTGATGGAAAAAACTACTAATAATCTGTCTCTAAAAGTAGACGAACTGGGAAATATCAAGGATAAAGGACTGCAGGCACTGGCAGACAAGATGGTTAAGAATGTCCCAACCGATAAGGCGGGACAGTCATTTAAAAATACTATTCTAGCTAAAATAAACTCACTGTTGGAGGATGGTTCTGGTAAAAGTAAGGTTCTAACTGGTACACAGAGATATTCTCTACTCGATGAATTTGGAACTAACATGAAAGATGGGTCACTAACCAAGGCTGAACAATCTATGTGGAAGAATGCCTACAACGCCTTAAAAGATTCTCTACCTCAAAAAGTCTCTAGCATTAGAGAGGAAAACAATATTCTCAGGATATTAAATCCTGGATTAAATACTGCTACTACTAAAGCTACCAAAGCAATGACCGGGGATACCCTCAATACACTAAAAAAATATGGTGGAAATATTGTCAAGGGTAGTGGTCTGGTTGGAGCAGGAATTGCAGGTAAAGGTATCTGGGACACTCTTAGAGGACAATAATTACTTCCTAAAAAAAATTATCCAAATCCAGGCACACAGCCAAAATAGGCCATAAACAATGGCTACAGCCATAATGACTTGTAGTATTACCCAAACTAATTGAAATATTATCATTCTTGTACTATACCACCTTTGATATTATCTGTCAACAACGTCCTATAATTAAATGGTAAGATTATCTATGGCCAACGCCACACTCGACAATACTATTAATACCTTAAAAAAGTTGAGGGAACCAAAACAACTCCCCAAACAACCTGACCCTATTTTGAAACAGGGTAAAGTCTTAGACTTGCTGTGGGAAAAAATGGTCTCACTTGCTTCTGATACCGTAGATGTTTTACTTCGAGGTAAATATGATGTTGTTGTTAAAAACTTTCCCCACGTCCAAAAGGTAGAAATAACAAATCTTGAGCCTGAGAGAGACTTCACACCAGGCATAATCACCTCACTAGAGGCTCTACAACGAACGATTAAAGAGCAACCTGTGTTATCACTCCCCCAAGTTCAAAGAGTAGAGGTAATTAATCACGAGAAATCAGAAAAGATAGAATTTCCACTTGTCCAAAAAGTAGAAATCACTAATCACCCCAGAGTGGAGAAGATGTCCTTCCCTAAGGAAATGGATGTCAAAGTTCTGAACACCACAGAAATAACAAACTCCATCGACATGATGTGTTCTATGATGTCTAAAATGGATAAAAACAAAAAGGAACCTTTAACACCAGAAAATTTTAAGGAAATAATTACTGCTGGTTTTAAAAACCTGTCCGATAACATTTCAGTCTCTCTTGAACAGAATAGAATTAGGGAGGTTACCGTTTCCAATGTTGACAACTTTCCTGTCACTTTTCCGATACCAACCTTTAGGGACGTTAATGGTCAAATCACACAAGCAAAACTGGATACAAATGGAAATGTAAAGGTCTCACTACAACCTTCATCCGATGCTCTTGCAAGTTATCTGCCCGCAGACTCAGACGAGTCCACCGCAACAAAGTATTATGGTTTCACTGATCCCGATGGTAAATGGTATATATTGCGAGATGCTGGAACCAACTACCGATATGCAAAGGGAGACAGTGGGTACTCAACTAACTGGACAAACAGAGCTTCTCTGTCCTATGACTATTATCATGTGACTTTCTAATGAAACAAACTATTAACCCTCTCCATAGAACTCATGATAGGGTCTCGGACTCTGTGTTGGATATATTGGACTTATCTACAAATTATTTAAAACTTGATGCCTCAAATGATCCCATTACTGGTGACCTGTCTTTAACGAGTTCACTAAGTGTCTCTGGACAGTTATCGGTAGGGGAAACAAAAACAAACCTGTCAGGTACAGTGCTGACTAGCTGGTTTGTCACGGGTGCTGCTCCCATTACCAATAGTAGTGCCTCGTTTTCAGCCATAAAGGGGGACATCTCTAATACAAGTAATGTCAACTTTACTAGTGGAAACGCTCTTAGGGGATTTTTTGGTGGTGTTAGCACTCAAGGTACTGGATTAGTTGCAGGAGCGACAGCCTTAGACGCCGTGAACCAAACTAGCGTTACGGGGGGGCAGGTTACTAACTGGAATGGGTTAAGAACGTTTTATTTTATAGACACTGGGATTACTGCTACAGTAGGTACGTACATACACCTTAACGTGGGTGGTAAAACTGGGTCTGGTACTTTTAACGTCACAAACCACTACGGGTTGAAGATAGCCAATATATCCGGGGCCTCCACACTAAATTACTCTATTTTTACTGGGACTGGCATAAACCAGTTGGGAGATCAACTAAATATAATTGGTAGTGGGGATAGAATTCAATTATTGGTTAAAGGTAATGCTACTCAAACCTCTGACTTTATGGAAATACAGTCTAGTGGTAGTGCTGTTAGATTTAAGGTTGATAAAAACTTTTCCTTGTCTGTCCTGCCAACATCTACAGATCAGTCAGTTGCCCTAGTTGGAGCCACTATTACTAGTGAAAAAGTGGCTGCAGGAAGTGATGCCACCCAAAACAGTGCCTTGAATATCACTCAGTATTTAAGAGGTTCTCAAAATTATACAAATAACAACTATGGTATTCAGGGGTTTGCTTACAATAATGGTACTGGTACAGCTTCCACTCTAACAGGAATGCAGTTTGGTATCGGGTCACTAACTAACGGTGGAAACATAACCACTGGAAACTGTCTGTTCTTGCAAACATTTGGTTCTGGTAGTGGTGTAGTGGCTAACGTAAATGGTGTTGTTATTGCCAGTATGAATGCCTACAACACGCCCACAACTTCAAAGGCTATTAAAATTGTTACTAACACAGTTGCACAGGGTACTAGTAAATATGGAATAGCTATTGAAGATTTTTCGGGGGCAACTAATAACTATGCCATTCAAACAAACGCTGGTAATATAGTCTTTAATGAAGGTGGAGATGCTTCAACTGACTTTAGGGTAGAGTCTGATACAGAAGCTAATATGCTTTTCCTTGATGCTAATGCTGATACAGATGGTGCTTTGTATTTAGGAGGAAGTACGAATGGTGTAAAGGTAAACAAGGGTGGTGATGTTAAATTTATTGGCACTGGTTCAGGACTCCAATATGGCTCAATGTATGCCGAGGATGCGGCAATTACCACCACCTTAACCAACGCCAACACTTACTATGGAATAGCCAGTGGTATGACTGGAGGCTCAGAAAACGGTTGTACTTTTCAAAATACTAAAGAGATTAAGATTTTAACCGCAGGGATATATGAGGTTAGTTGGTCAATGTCAATTTCAGTTAATGCTTCTGACCAAACAATAGAAGGATTAGTAATGGCTGGTGCTTCTGGTACTACCGCCCAAGTCCAATGTGGTAATGCTACAAGAGCCAAGGAGAATGGGGTAGTGTACTCAGTATCAGGGGTGGGGTTAGTCACTTGTGCGGTAGATGACTTAATTAGATTTGGGTTAGAGAATGAAACAAGTGCTGGTACTGTTATCACAGTAAGTCATGCCAACATGACTATTAAACAAATTGGTGCTTAATGTTAAAATTTATTAATTAATAATTTAAACAAATATGGACTTAAAAACAATGAGTTTAGAAAAAATTAAATCTTTAGCCTATGACCAAATGGTTGAGTTGGAGCGTGTTCAAAACAACCTAAGGATTATAAATGCTGAGATAGCGGAAAAATCTAAAGAATTACCAGTTAAAAAAGAAAAATAATATGGCAGGTACATACGTTTCTACCACTGCAACTTACACAATCACTGCACCAGCAGATAAAACTATGACTGTTTTTGCTTGGAAACATACTCCAATCAAAGGACTCTCGAACATTAGTTGGGCTGCACTTTATTTATGGAACCATGGAAATGGAGTTGGTGGTAAATTTTTAGGTGATGAAGTCGGAACCAATTTCAACTCTCTAACCAGAAATGAACAACTTAAAATGATTGAAGACTATTTGAAGAAATGCTACTTAGACATTGCCAAACAACAAAATATAGACTCTTCAATTGAAACAGCAAAAACAACAGCTGAAACTAATAATGCTACGTTTTTTGAGTTAACAAACGGAGTCTAGCAATGCGAGAACGCTGTCATAATGTACCAAAGTACTTACATGGCAGTGGTGACTTCACAAACGTTACACCAGGTGTTCCTGTTGAACATCATGCTTTCCAACATTATTTAATAGCCGACTCCGCCCTAGATGCGGACACAAAAAAGGCTAATATCTGGGCGGTAAACAAGATTTTGGCCAGATGTGATAAAGAGGAGGCTGACAAGGTTCACGAACTAATACATCTTCACAACCAAGACTTAAAAACTAGAAAGGGGTAAAATAGGACATGACAATAGCCACTGAAACAAGAGAAGGAAACCTAGACTCTAAACTACACTGTGCCAGTTGTAGGCGTGTTCTGGTTTCACTTGGTAGTGCTGGGGTGATAACCCCTTATGTTGAACAACAACTAAACGATAGTGCGGTTAGACATGAGAGGCAGAATAAAAAACACGAAATGACCATTGTTTTGTATAAATCAGCGGTTACTGTATAATCAAATGACACAACCTATAATAGTTGTGTGTAACTAAAATATGATAAATGTCAGAAAATTCTTTGCCAGAATCTACCCCGCCCTCCGAGATATCGCCATCCTTGTTACTGCTGTTGTTACTATTATCTTTAATAGCCTTAGTAGTCCAATACGAGACGACATTAAAGTAAACGCCCAAGACATTTCCGTTCTTAGAGACAAGTTCGAGACCATGCAAAAAACAGAGATCGACCGATCAAAAGAAGGAAAGGATGAAGATGTAAACTTAGGAAAAAAGATAGAAGACTTGAATACAAACTTAAATACAAAGTTCACAATAATGATAGATAGAATCTCCAAATTAGAAGGTAAGATAGGTCGATGATTGTTTTTTTCAACACCCTACTGATGCTGGGATGTTGCCCCCAAATCTAAGATAGAGTGTTGAAAAAGATAATCAAAGGTGGTATAAATTATTATTTAATCATTTAGATAAAAGATGTTGTCACAAAACGACGTTAACTGGAAACTCAAGAGAATCAATGGAACTAATAGCACAATTGGAAGTTTTGGTTGTTTAATTACCTGTATTTGTTTTATCCTTCAAAAGGCTGGATATGCAGTAACTCCCGAAGTATTAGCTGGAAATAAAGAACTATTTGATGGTGATATGTGGGTGGGTTGGGACAAACTACAAACATTCTATCCCAATTTGAATTACGTCTGGGGAGAGAAGTGTTTATCTTCTCCTGCTCCAATTGACAAAATACTCTCAGAAATTAAGGATGGATATTATCCTATAATAATGTTGGACTATTCACCTAAGGTGACGGGAATGCAAACCCACTATTTAGTAGTTATTGATAGCGACTCACAGGGTAATTTGAAGGTTGGTGATCCTTGGGATGGGGCAGAGATATGGCTTGATACTAGGTATGGAACACTGGATGAAAAATACAAAATCCTTAAAGTTGACACATATCACTTCACTAAACCTCCTGTGGCTGACGATACCTGGAACAATATCAAACAATTCCTCCAAACAAAAAGTGCTACAGAGGGTACTGTACGTGAAGCCTTTGGGGCTCTCAGTGATAAAAAAATCCTTGAAGATAAAGTTAGTAGTCTTCAAACTTCATTAACAGATAAACAAACCAAGTTAGTAGAAAAGGACAAGATAATCTCAGACCTAAAAAACGAACTGGATGGAGCCAACACAATAATAAATACCAAAAATAGTTATCGAGAAAAATTGTCTCTAATGCTTGGTTGTACTGGCGATTGGGATGAAATAGTTCGCAATGTTGCAGTGGCTATTGGTAATGAAGACAAATACACCGGTCTTTTAATTGAGAACAGAAAACTCTTAGGTGAGATGGATGACAAGGTAAAAAACCAAGTTGAAAAAATTACCTTTGACTTAAATTTGAAACTAAACCAATCTCAACTAGAACTAGTAAAGTGTTCCAACAATAACAACGCTTTACAAAAACAAGTAAATGATCTAAAGTCAATTATTAACGGTGGAAGAAAAACACTGTTAGATAAAATTAAAAGTTTATTCAAACTGACTAAATGATTTCAAACCTACTGTCGAGAAAGTTTATAATTTCCCTGATATGTCTTTTAATGGTTTTTGTTGGTTTTCTTTTAAACAAAATTTCTTCTGATATCTTCATGCCCTTTGTCTTGGGTATTCTTGGTCTTTACACTGCTGGTAATGTTGGTTCTAAAATAGCTGAGTAAAAAAAAATACCCCTAGATTAAACTTATTGTCGTGATAGGTTCTAGGGGTACTGCTAGCAATCTCCCGCTAAGGATTAAATAAGTATACCACCTTGCATAAACATGTCAACAAACCTACCCATTAAAGACCTCACCAAGGCCCTCAGGATTAACGATTGTATTAAAATAATAACCCAGGCTTCTTGGGACTTAAAAGTAATTTCTACGCAGTATCAGGTGGCTTCTTTGACCCCTGAACAATACGAGGAGTATGTAGGTTGTGTTGAAGACATTGTTGTTGACTTTTCTCAAGCTGTTGCCAAACTAACGATACTTCTTAATAGATAGACATTTCAAAGGTGGTATGTTACTATAGGACATGGCAAATACATACTCAACAGTTAAAGAATGGAGGGATAAAAACCCCAATAAATTAAAAGAACAAAAGGCTAGATACCGAACCAAAAATAAGGAAAAAATACAAAACTATTGGAAGGAGTGGTATCAAAGAAAAAAGAAGAGAGAAATTGAAACTACTCTTGTGGAACAGTAGAGTCGTCCATTATCTTAATGATGAAGTTTTTTTGAATTGTTACTTTCTCACCATCTGTGGTATGGAGTCTCAGGTAACGAACAGGTGCTTCAATCATTTGTACGATTGAATCGTAGGTTTCATCTGTGTAAATTAACTCTCTATCAGGTCTGACATTTAGGACAATTATTGCCATTATTTTTTTAAATTAATAAATTTTTGTTTGTAAATAGCTTCTAGTGTTTGGTAGTCGTTTAAGTCCCTTTTCAGTGTCTTACGTTTTAGTCTTTGTTTTTCCTCAACCCATTCTTTTCCATGGAGTTCCAACATCTTTAAAGTGTAGGGAATGTAGTTTCCCATCAGCCCTATATTACACGAATAACATTGTAGGTTAACCAGGTCTTCCTCAAACAAAACAGAGTTACATCGAGAAGAAACGAAGTGACCAGCATTTGAACCCTTAAACGGAATCCTTTTTTCACAGGTAATGCAAATACCCTCATCCTTTGTTCCAGTAGTTTTCAAACAGTCTCGAAGTCTAATGAAGTTGGAAAATTGTACCCAAGCTTTGTTTTTGGCTTTTGTTAGAACTGACTTCATAACCAAATATACCACCTTTGGTTATTAATACTATGGGATAAAACTAGATCAAAACGTTAGTGCTTCGTGATCCATGTCCACAGCCTTACCATCAGCACCAACATAGATTGACTTGCCAAACCCAAAATTATTAACAACATCTTTTATTAGGAGTTTATATCCAGCCTTTTGAAGTGCTAGGTGCCAACCATCATGTCTCATGGAGTCACCTGCGGTATTGTATGTCTCTCTTGTAAACCCATAGGCTGAGGAAACTAAATCCTTAACCACTAAACAGTCGCCTCTATCAAATACTTCGTGGAACCTCACATCTGAGGGGTCATATCTTCGGTAGTCAATTAACCCTAGTACCCCCAAGTCAAACTCATTCTCTAATAAGTTAACAGCCTTTAAAAGCCACCCATCAGTAAACTCCAAATCAGCATCAAGTTTAAAAATGTAATCACCACTGCTACAAGCAATCCCTCTCCTCAAAGATTTCTCTATTCCAATGTTTTGTCCACAATTATTAATCAGAGTACTAATTTTATGCTGTCTTGCTAGTTGGGTTAGGTACTCTAAAACCTCAGGGTCAGTTGAACCATCATTATTGACGATAATCTCAGCTGGATAACCCATGGGGGTGTTTAACAATGAAGTCATTGTCCTAACCAGAAAGTCTGGTCTCTCGTAAGCTAACACTATTAGCGATGCTAGTTTCATTTTTCTATTGTAACAACATTAAAATTGTAAACCTCATCTGTCTGTATTTGAATGGTTGTTCCCATGTGTGAGAACTCTCGTAGAATATCTTCCTTTGTCCATATAGGCCAGTAGTGATCGTCGTTGGGCATGTTAACAGGCATTGAGATAACCATACGCCTACGGCTTATTCTCATCATTTCTTTTAGTACGTTCTGGTAATTTGGAAGGTGTTCTATTACTTCTGAGGCGACAACGGTGTCAAACGAACTGTCTTCAAATGGCAGTCTATCAGTTGATATGTCTGCGACGTAGAATCTAGCACCTGGGAACAAGAACCTTGCATATTCAATACCCACTTCTGAGATGTCAACTCCCGTGTAATTTCCCTCGTTAGGCTCTGTAAAAGCAGCAAGGTAACCAGGGCCACAGCCAAGATCACATACACTACCTTGGAGTTGTTTAGCCACTGCGAAATAGTGTTGGCGTAACCTCCAAAAGTAGATGTCTTTAATCTCCGCCCAGTCCTTATTCCACTGGACTTTTTTATCTCTGTCAGCTTTTTCATTTTTGAACATTATTGTCTAAACCTTTAAATATTGCGTAAACGTGGCATTCATCTTGAATCCAGTTTTTTACTAATTCCATCTTGTGAACATACTCGTAGGCCTCATGGTCTGGGGTATCGTTTTTTGAGTCAAACCAATTGAAGATGTCGTAGTTAAAGTATCTGTAATGTCCTGGGTGTCTCCAAGCATTAGTATGTTCGTTCCAAGGGACTATCACATGCACCTCACAACCAGGCTTAATAACTCTACCCATCTCATCCATTGCAAACACAAGAGCATCTCTACCGTCTGGTAGTTGGTGGGGTAAATGTTCCAGGCAGTGATGCGACCAGATTTTGTCTATGGTTCCGTCTTTAAATGGTAATGGGGTTAAAATGTCGTGGACTACAAACTCACAATTCTCTTTGCCAATATAGTCCTTAGAGAAGTCATGTCTGTCAGTAGCAATTGTTTTGTAGCCTTCTTCCATATGAGGTTGGTTTCCACCACCGATATCGAGCAAAGTCATCATTTTTGTACTAGGGGTAATTCCCCTCCCTCCACATCACCACTAATAATTCCTAATGAGACCATGAAGGCGTGATGTTTGTTCTTCATGTATTCAATATTGACCTGAACCTCAGCTGCATTCTTCTCTTGGTTTCTGTCGTGGTAAATATGATAGCCCCTAGTTAGCTCAGTAAAGATTGCCTTGTAACCAGCCTGTTGTAACCTCATAGCAAACTCACAATCCTCACCACCGTGTCCAACCATGGCTTCATCAAATCCACCAGTAGCATTAAACACGTGTCTGGGGATTAAGAAGTTGCCACTAAACAAAGCCAGACAGTAGTTGTCATGAAGTTGGTCATCAAACATTGAGACACCCTTGCTTCTGGGGTCATCTCCAATAACACCTTTTAACCCTGTCCCAAACGACATAGGTCGAAGATTGTTTTCTGTTAATTGTAACCAGTTAGCGTAAACGTCATTCACAGCAAAGTCCATTGGGTCTAACCAGTCGTACCTACCAGCGATAATGGCATCTGGGTTAGCTTGAGAGAAATTATTATAATGACTCAAAGCTGCAGGACTTAACATTACATCTGAGTCTAGGAATAGGAAGTAGTCTCCATGGGCTAACTTAGCACCCATGTTTCTAACAATAGGAGCCCTAAAACCCTTGTTGGGTTGCCAATAGTATTGTAATTTTATTTTGTCTGCAAACTCTACCAGGGCTGAGATGGTGTTGTCTGTTGAACCATCATCAGAAACTATCACTTCAAAATCTTTGAAGTCTTGTTTGTCTAGTGAGGCAAATACCCTACGAAGGTTGTTAACTCGGTTATAAGTGGGGATTATTATACTAATCATATTTTTATTTTCTCCACTCTCTCTGGTGGCCAGAGTTCAATTAATAAATTTCTATTTTCTCTCTCGTGGTCAAACCTACCTTTAGAAGAAGAGCAATAGTGAACAACTTCTGACTTAGCCTCATACCAACATCTGTAACCCTTTTCCCTGGCCCTCCAACACAAATCAACATCTTCAAAACCATTAATAAACGAAGTGTTAAATCCTCTCAATTCATTAAAGACCCTAGATTTAATCATTAGGCATGCACCAGTCACTGCTTCCACCTCTTTACTAGTCGTCGTTTCTAGGTCATCTGGTGAGGTCATACGCCCCATTTCAAATGGTAAACCGCTATCGTTGATCCCTACGCCAGCGTGTTGAACCAAACCTTCTGTGGTTGAAAGGGTTAAATCTTGAGTAACCTTAACATCCTTAGTCTCACCAAATATCAGTTTTGCTCCAACAATAGGAAATTCACTAGTACATCTGTCTTCCATTGGTTTAAGAAATCCTTTCTTAGGTAGGGTATCGTTGTTGATAAATAGGATATTCTCAGTTTCAGCAACTGCCCCACCAATATTGTTTCCAATAGAAAAACCCCAGTTATTGTTTAACTGTAACCACTCTGTTCCTATGGGGGCAATGTCAAAACTGTTGTCTGTAGAAGCATTGTCTACTACCAAAACTTGACAGTCTTCATCTCTCAACCTGTTAATAAGTTTTTTAAGAAACCTTTCTCCATTCCAGTTAATAATTACTGCTGTGGTTTTAGTCATTCTTTTTGCCGTTCATTAACCATTTAATCAAACACCAAGGACAGAGATTGATCTCCCCGTTTGTTTCAAATTCTTTTTTACAATCTTTACAAAGTTTTTTCATATTTATCGAGGTATTGGGGGTCAGCATGTGTTACTTTCCGACCCCCATGCTTGTGTTACCTAGATACCAACCTAGGGCTTAATGTCCATTTGCCTCTAAACATAACCATAAAGAAACAATGTAATGGACACGGAAGAAGGGAGGGTTTTTCAACTCCCCCTTCTTCTCTACCCATTACGGGTAAGAGTTTTAGAAGGGCATTTCACTATCTTCTGGCTTGCTTCCTTCGGACACAGGTTCACCGTGTGGTTTAGATTCTACCTCAAAGATTTTAAAAGGTTTAATCGCCTTAGGACTGTTACCAATTCCCTTGAAAGTAATGCGAACATCCTCACCCATCTCAACTGTCAACATACCTTCATTTAGAATTTTACTTCCCCATAGACAGTAAACTTTGCCTCCAACTTCTACTTCGTAGACGGTTTGGTTGTTTTTGCCGATGTTCTCACGCTTATTAACATATTGACCTTCTATCGTCTTGTTAGTTTCAAAGTCCCAGTTCTCTGGGTAGTCTGAACTATTGTGTTTTCTCCATTCTGTCATATTATTTTTTGTTTAAATTTTTAACTTTAGGTTTTGAAGTCTTTGTTGGTTTAGATGTCTTAGGAATTTCCACGGCACTGGTAAATATCGCACTGATTGCTGTGTTCATCATCTTAAAAAATCTCTTCCTTTCAACCCTTCTCCCGACTAGATACCATAGGTAGTTGTCGATGATTATTAGTAAAAGGATTACCACTGACATTAGAGTTGTTTCCATATTTATTTAATAAATTTATAATTGAGAGGCTATGTTTGACCAGTCGTGTTTGTTGTTTCTCTTTACCCCAGCCCTTTTTACCCAAACAACCAGAGTTGATGGTGAAATGCCATTCTCCTGGAAAATTTGCTGATAAGTTTTTCCCTCAATGTATTCCTTTAAACATTTAACAATCACAGAGTCTTCTCTTTTTTTGTTCATTTTATTTTAAAAAATTAAATAATAATTGTTTTAACGTCTTCTTGATATGACTGGTAAATAAAGTCTTTGTAAGGGCTGTATTCAACTAACCAGTTTTTCTTACCGTTAACCATTAGGGGTTCCATTGGTGGAATCTGTTTAGACTTATACCACTGAGAGATTTTAGAAACTTCATCACACCATTTTTTGTCAAGTTCTTTTGTTTTTTTAACAATAACTTCTTCCATGTAGCCAGTGTCTTTGGCAAGATAGAGAAGGTGTCCCTCATCTATACCCATAGCTTTCATGTAAGTATAAAGTTGTAGGTGGTGGTAGGGGTAAGCGTTAGCCATCCCTTTAGTTTTATTGTAACGCAACGCCATTGAATTGATAGATTTGATCTCGAATGGTGTTTTCTTTAGTCCGTTTGGATATTTAGATTTAAGTTGGGCAACGACTGCTAACATTCCCTCCGTTCGATAATCTCTCCTACTAAGGAGTTGAATATTGTTTTCAACATCAGCCCAATCCTTAACTTCGATAACAAGATCAGGTCTGCCAACTACGGGTAAACAGTTAGATAGTTGAACATTTATTTTGTCTTGGCCTTCATAGGCAATTCCACATTGAGTCAACATTTCGTAAATACCTTTCTCAATAGCTTTACCAAGTAAAAAAGTAACCATTCCCCCCCCGTCCGTCGGATTGGTGTAAGGAACACCATTTAACTTGCAAATAGTGTCATACAGTGGTTTGCCCAGGTCGGAAGCCCATATCTCTTCTCTAGGGTCCGGTTTGGTGGTTGCACCACCTGCCAGCAAGTCTGAGATTAAATATTTAATTGACCAGTTTTCTGCCATGTTAAAAAATAACAGTTAACAAAAATTCTGGGTAAGTTTTGATTTCAGGCCAACCAATTAAGTTTCTAGCCCAAACATTCCAAATGAAGGCTACGCCTAAAAGAATTGCAGGGCTAAGAAATGCGAAAAGTATTTCAGTTTCCCTACTGACCTGTTTTCTAGGTATGAACTTTGATGCCCAGAGTAATATTCCAACAAGTATATATCCGATCATATATTTAGAATATAAATTTTTTCTTTTCTAACCGTGAGTTCATCTTTTTTAGTTCAGCCAAAATGCTGTTTAAGAGACTAAGGTTTGTCATTGTGGGGAGTTCTTCAAGACTGTTGGATTTCAGGGCCACACCTTGTGGGAGGGTCTTTTCTTTGAACACTGTGGTTTTAAGTCGGGCATCGTAAGCCTTTTGGTTATTTTCTTTAATCAATCTTTTGTAGTCTTCGTAGTCAGTAGCCTTTTTCATTCTACCTACAGTTGCATGGGATAGGTTAGATGCTTGCATTATTACACTATCCGAAACTTTACCTTGCAACGACTTAACTAGATTAAACCTATCAAACGAAATTAGGGTACGAGGTTTTTTATCTGACATTTTTTTGTTTCAAAATTTAATTAATCTAATGTACCACCTTTGATGTGTTTTATCAAGGGGATATATTTTATCCATGGTTTCATTGGTTGTTCGTGAAGGCTAATAAGCCAACCGTTTCTATTAACAGTAAAAAGAAAACCTGAACCATAGTAGTAACGAACTCCAACCTGCTTTAATTTGTATTTCTTAAACTTCATGTTTCTAAAAGATTTGGGACACATTACTCGGACAGCTGTTTTGAAAATTTCTTGACACATTTCCTCATCCATCTTATTCTGGTAAATTCTCAATATAGCATGGTCGGAAAAGAAAAGTTTTTTGTTCATTGGAACAGTTTTAACGCCTCCTCGTGGTCTTGGTCTCCAAACATGGAAATTTTAATAACATCAACAACCTCTAAAATACTTAAACGGTTTTGTTCCAACTCTTCACCACCAACATCAATCAACCTAACTTGTTCGTCCAGTAAACGAAGTAGGGTTTTAGTTGAAGCCTCAAACCTTCTAATGTTTTTCACTTATCATTCCGCCTGGGGACTTAAAATATAACTCAAAAATAGCCCCTGAGATGCCCCTACGATTCTTTTTAAGTTGGAGGTTGATAAGTTCCTTCTGTGAGTCATCACGTACGATGAAGAAGCCTAGATCAGCCACCATGGCTATTCCACCTGAACCTTTATATTCCAAGTTCCCATTTTTAGCAGCACCATTTGACAGTTGGGAGAGAACCATGATGCAACAGTTATATTTCTTGGCAATCTTTTGAAGTTCAAGTGAAGCCCTAGTCATGGACGAATACTCGTCCTTACCGTTAGTTATCAGGTTTTGGATGAAGTCGATCACAACAAAGTCAAGACCGTTATTGTTAATAACATCTTCAACCTCAGTCAGTTTATAAATCTCGTCAGAAAAAATCATTGAGTCTTCAAAGGGGGCTATTCTAGCCTTGGCTTGTATTTTGGCATTATTCTCATCAGGGTTTAACATTCCACACATAATCCGTGTTGGTTTAACGTTGGAGAACTGACCTACTAAACGAGAAACAACCATTTCGTTGCTAATTTCTAGGCTTAGATAGGCTGACTTAAAACCTTCCTTGGCAATATTAAAAAATATTTGACCTGCTAGAAAAGACTTACCCGAACCAGTAAAACCACCAAGTACCACCAACTCCTTTCTCATAAAGCCACCGTCAAGAAAATCGTCCAACCTGTGAAAGCCCGTGGGCATGAACTCTTTGTTGTGGGCAATCAAGGCCATATCCTCATAGATAGCTGTTAGGTTCTTCATACAACAAATCCTCCCTTAAGGAGGTCAATTTTAGGTTTAACCGAAGGTCTCATGTTAAGCATTTTGTCTATAATCTCGTCGTTTCTTAGGGCATAATCTGGGTTGGCCGACCAACCAGTGTCATTTACCCCCCTAAAAAACTCGTTCTTGGCCATATTCTCGAGACCTGTTAAAAGCTGTTCAAAGGCATATGTTTTCAGCCGTTGTTTTAATTTAACTGACCTAGCCTTTGTCGGGGTAAACTGCCTGTCAAATAAGGAATTAAACTTGTCCAGGTACTCCCCTAGTTGGTCCTTTTTTGAGGGGCTTCCTCCCCGAAGGGGGGGTATATATATATTCTTGGATATATTCTCTTGGATAACTATGTCGTTTTCAACAATAGGGGTATTGTCGTTTTCAACAATAGGGGGTATTGTTGAGGGTGCTTCATATACATACAACTTTCGTTGGAGAATAGCGTTGTTTTTGTCCCTCAGTACCTCTCTCCGAAGTATACCCAGTTGAACGTACTTACTAATGTACCTAGAAACCCTGTTTCCACTGAGTCCCATTTGATATCCGATCCAATCATTTGTTGCAAAACAATATCCATTTTTTCCAGTTAACCCAACAATCTTTCCAAACAAAAACTTTTCCATTGGGGTTAGGTCACTTCTACACATAACCCATTCTGGTACATAAACATGACCTACACTTATTTTTTTCATCTTTGTTGTGCTCCTCTATTCAACAAAAAGCTACCCAGAGTGATTTGCGAGCAGTCGTGGGTAGCTTACTATCGAATAGTTGTTAAGCTGATACTGCTCGCCTGCATACACTAACTGTATACCCTTTTCCTGCTTAAAAAAGTACACAAACTACATCAAAATACTATGGGTTAACACCATAATATTTATTGATAATATCCGTAATATTTGAAATGATTTCGTTGTAGCTTTCTATTATTTCGTCCGCTTCAAGCTCGTCAGTTATTTCTACTATCGGGTGCTGTTTGTTTATTGTCGAAAAGTTGAAGGATTGGTTACTGATTGACTGTAAAACACCTCTTACCTTTAATAGTTTGTTTAGTTTTTGTACATTCATACGTTTTGTCCCAAAATTTATAATTTTTTATTCCCCTGAACAACCTAACCCCCTTGGCCTTCCAGTATCTAATAACATCGTACTCCGACTTAGTTTAAATTTTCTCTCTACAATTTCCACATTATTAGTCATGTCTACATCCTTGAAAATATCGTCAAGGTTAAAGTTGACAATTATCTTTTTCACTCTTGGTTTAGATGGGGTGGTGGGGGTTTGGGTCATAGGTTACCTCCCACAGGTTCAGACTCACCTTTTTTAAGTATTTTCCCAGACCATCTCCCTATTCTATAATGCCAAGTTCCAGTTTCGGTGTCAGGTTGTGGACAGAAATACTCGGAAATACCGTCGTAGTGATTGGGGTTTTCCCAGTTATACTCTAAAGCTATTAGATCACGACCACATAGTGGACAAAGTTTAGGTGTTTTCATTTTTATTTTAAATTATTAAACATAGGGGGATGATGAGAGGGGTTAAAAAAGCAATTTCTTTTCAACTCTGTAAAAGTGTCCACTTTTTAAAATACAATCCCTAAAATCAATATTCACTGCTATCTCGTTGTAGCTGGTATTGCTTTCACAGTTTATCCAAATAGCCATTTGTGGACTGTCTAATTCGTCCCACTTACTTTTTAAATCTTCAATGTTATCAGCCATTAACTTGTCAGCTTCTTCTCTGGTAATTAAATTAGTGTCCACAAGTATTTTATGTTGAGTAGCATATTGAAACATACAATCTTTTTTTATGTTTTTGTTGTTCATATTATTTTTTAACTGTTCTAATTGTAATTCACACTGTTCTACTTTTGCTTGAAGTACTAGTGACTCTAGGTGAAGTTCAAGTAATCTTTCATTATATTCACCAATACCAAATAACTTTATAATTTCATCTATTCTTTGTGTGGTTTTGGACATAGTGTTATTTAATTGTTGCCACATACTCAACACCGTCAAGTATTATTTTAACTTCTTTACCTGATAGACTCGGTGTTTTGATTTCATTAGGCAATCCAATTTCATTTAATACCCCATATTCAATTTTACTGTCAGTGTCTCTCGGTTCTAACTTTCCACAAGTAATGGTTTTTTCATCATTACTTACTTTTTTCCAAGTGCAAATACCAGCAAATAGGTTATAAGCGAAAGATAATCTCCGTTTGCAAGAAATTGATAAACCAGCCTTTATTCCCTCACCAGCCTTTATTCCCAAACCAGCCTCTATTCCCGAACCAGCCTCTATTCCCTCACCAGCCTCTATTCCCCAACCAGCCTCTATTCCCCAACCAGCCTTTATTCCCGAATCAGCCTCTATTCCCTCACCAGCCTTTATTCCCCAACCAGCCTCTATTCCCTCACCAGCCTCTATTCCCTCACCAGCCTTTATTCCCGAACCAGCCTCCGCCAAAATTCTACCAGTAGCCTTAATTGAATCAAATCTACAGTAACCCAGTCCACCCTCAATTTCGATGTGTCCTTGAAAGTCGGAAACGTCGGTTTTACCAACATATTCTTTCCAATAATTAACAGTTTCTTTAAAGTCTTTTTTTGTTAAGCGTAGTGTTTGCATATTTTTTTAGATTTATAATATTATTTTTTTAACTGTTCTAATAAATATTTATCAACAGTATTAACTAAATCTTGGGCAATTATATTTTCGTTCCAAATTCCCTTTCCACCATCCATATATCCAACTCCCCAATGGGCAATTTCACAGTAAATGTCTTTATAGGTAAATTTCCAAATATCTTTGTGTTCTAATTTCATATTTTTCTTCCTCCTATAGGGTTAAAAGGTTATGTTTTAATAAATAACTAATCGTTTAGGTCTTTTCTAACTAAATAATCACCATACTCATCTACAATAAAACCAGCTCCATACTGTTCTTCTTTCATTTGTTTTTCTATCTGTGCCAACTGTCTCCTTTCTTTTCTTGACAAATTATTTTTAATCTCCTTCCCATTGACATACGTTTTTGTTGCTGGTGGTTGGTAATACTGTCTGGTGTTGATTGCTATTTGTTGTACCAGCTTAAAGTTTACAAATGTCATCAAAGTATCGTCAAAAAAAGTATTAAACAGTGTTGGAATTGTTGTGGTGGTTCTATTTGTCATCCAAAAATAACCTAACACTTGAGAATAACTTTCCTCCGTAACCGTGAGTATTAGTTCAAACGTTGTTATTATTAGACAACCATCTAACACATAAATATAGCTTCTTTGGTTACAAAACCACTGCACTATTTCTGTTTTAGGGTTGTATAGAAAACCTTTACCGTAAAAACTCAAGTCTGAACATGTTTTTTGAATTAGGTCTGCCGACAACGGCTGGTTTAACCTATCAATAGGTTGTTTTGACAACAAGGCTGAGAAAAAGTGGAAGCTGTCACTATGGTCTTTAACTCTACTAAATGATGAGACAACACCATTGTGTGCCCAAAACCACCCAGCAGTCCTCTGTAGGTGTAAACCTGTTTCATCAAGTGCTCCCGAGGTCATTGTTCTTGTGTGGACACAAAAAACTTTCTCCCCTTTATATTCAACATTCTTGTCAAAGTCTTGATAACCCTCATCCATAAAATATGATGGTTTATCATCTCTCAAGACACTAAAACCGCTTTTTTCTTGTTTCAAACCCTCAGCATTGGCGTTGATTATCTTCTGGATAACCTCGTTGTTCTCTGGTTTTGTATTTATTATTGTTAAAATTTTGCACATAATTTATCTCCAACTAATTTTTAAATGTCATCCCTAAGTGGTGACCAGCTCAGACCAAATTCTGGTGTCGTTAATCCGATGTCTCCTAAATCTTGCAATGGTTGATTTGGTATTTGGCTGCCAGCACCTCCTGTGCCACCAGCACCTGCTCCCCCAGCTCGGAATGTTGGTATTCCACTTCTTCTTGTAAGCCCACTACCGTTTGGTGAGTTAATATCAAGGTCAAAGTTTAAATTTTTAACCTTAAACTCGGTCTCTTTAATTTCAATTGTTCTCTCAACCCTGGTTTGGTTCTTTTCCCTATTTTGAATGAATTTTTTAATCAAGTTCAGTGTGTCTTGGATAACATTCTTTAATTCTTTTACTGTGGCATACTCTCCACCGTAGGCTCTAAACTCAACTGTAGTGTGTTCATCGTAACAGTAGTTGACCATAGAATATCTTCTGTCACTAGTTCTTTGAAAGTGTCCTGACTCATGGTGTTCACTACAGTAACTATTGTTCTTTCTGTCGTCGTAAATCTTTGGGTAGTTAGTTTTGAACATTTTCACCCACTCTTGATAAAAGTCTTCATTATCAATGTATCCGTAATAGTTTTTCTTTAAAGAAACATGAAAATGTAAACCAGTCGAACTGTTAAGATTGTAATCCTTGCTTTCTTGGGCTTCTTGGAAAAAGTCCAGTAGATCATCCAACTCACCCTTTTTCTGTGGTGTACTAACAACCTCTTGAGGGACTAAGTCTTGCTCCTCTCTTGTTTGTATACTCACGCTACCATCTCGATACATGGTGTCTATCATCCCTCTACCCTCTATTTTGTGGCATTTTTCTTTAAATTTCAGTGTGAATAGCCCCTCAAACTCTACCCCAACTAAATTAATATATTTGTTAAATTTAATCATTTTTAGTTTAAAAACTAACTTGAAATCAATCTAAAACCAACTTTACATTTCGATTGTTATAGTTGCTTTGATTTCAATTTGGGCAATGTAGTTCTTTTGAAGAAACTTAACAAATAGGGATAGATTTTTCATCCAATCTACTACCTGATCTTCTAGGATTAACTCTCCAACTCTAACCTCAATACCTTGGACAATCCCAACTGTCCGCAAGATTGAAAAATTGAAGTTACCCGACAACATTAGATTTGTACCGTATCTCTCAAGAGTAATGTCCTCACCTTCTTTTTGTCTAAAAAGTGTTTGGCACTCTCTTAAAATTGGTTTCTCTTGATAATACTTTAAGTTCTCACCCTCTTTATTTTTGTAGACATCACTTTTTGGTGTGAGTGGGGTTACAAACAGGTTTGCTATCTCTTCCGAGATTTTAATTGATAATATCTGTTCGCCTTTCCCTCGGGAAAAGGAAACTGTGCCAACGTCTTTCTTGACCATTTTTTTCTCCTTTAAATTAATAATTGTTTCAACTTCTTCTACAAGTTCGAGGTTGCAGTCCTCTAAGCAACCAAAACAATTACTTACTTTATTTTTGTGGGCATCTAAAATGTCATAGTAATAGCTTGAGTATCCTTCGAACCCTTTTGTTATTTTGATAAACCTTCCATTATTGTTGTCGAAGTGACCACATGCGTGTCTATCTTTAACTGTACAAACATCTCCGACTTTAAATTTCATAACTTAAATTAAATATATAACTAGTAAATTTTGGTGTTTTTCCACTAATAATTTCATACATACAGGGTGAATAGATGTAACCTTCAATCAAGAATTTCAATGGTGTATTTCTGATAACATCCTTTCCTCCCACTTCAAATATTCTTCCACTATTGTTAGTCATCGGTCCGCATATAAATTTCGAACAGTTTGGATCAGTACATTTCCCTATACGATGATATTTAATTTTAATTAACATTTGAAATGTTTAATTTATAAATTTATTGCTAACTCGTGCAACTCTTCCCTTAACTCATCGTCAACACTATACCCAAACTGTTTAAGGGTGTTTAGTTCCTCAAGGGCTTCATTATTTAATCGGGAAAACTTCAGGACTTTTTTCTTCGTATTCATATTATTCGTGTTTTGACACTGTATAAGCCTTGGGTCTACATAAGCCACATGACTTCATGTAATGCCCTACAGTTCATTTTATTAATAAAAGGCTTATTCGTACCGCCCTATAGCCAACCATCAACTACAGGGCAGTACAGTAAACCATTTACCCCTGCTTAATAAGATATCGGGTTTTCCAGTTGATATCCTTAACAGTAAACTTATTACTACGACCAACAACCTTGTTTGCAAAGGTTACCAAGTCATAAACAACGTGATCCACGTGTTTACTTGGTTTGATGTAGCGGATAAATTTAACGGTATCGTCATCACGATACAAAGGGTCAAAATGCCCTCGACCAACTTTGGCTCTGTACAGACCATTGATTTTTTTCATTTTGTTTTGAACAATTAATTAATAAAACTATACCACCTTTGATTATCTTTTTCAACAACTAAATTGTTATAGGTTTACTTTTCAAATGCCTGCCAGTCAACTACCTTGACTATTAAAAACGGGGCCGACCAGTTGCTTTTAAGGGCATACTTAACAGCCTCGTCAATCAGTGTAAACTTCTCATCGTTTAAGCTCCATCCATCACTGCCATAATCTACTAATATTTGATACATATCTATTTTAGTTTTAAATACTTAACCATGTTTTTAGATTTCCACCTTGGGTGTTTAGCTTTTAAATACATGTAGGCTGATAGGCAGGCGTTAGTTACGTTCATATTTTTACTAGACCTATAGTATTAATATTTAAGCTTCGACCTAACTTTTTGGCTGTCCTATAACAATGCTCGAGGCTGTTTGATATCTCAATGTTGTACCATTCTTCATTTTTAAACACTGCTAACCTGTAACCACCATCTCGCTCAATAAAGATTTTTAGTTTTGTAAGTTTCATGGCTTTGTTGTTTAACAATTTAAAAGTATAAACGCTATAATTAGTCCTATAATATATTTAGCTGTAAGATTATCCATAGTTATAAGGGGAATTGTGTTTCCATAAATGTACTAATCATGTCTTGAATTTTTTCTATGTATCGAGTATAGTCTGCCTTCCTAGCTCTGGATTGTTTACCTTTGTATTCAATCATAAGATTATCTAAATAGTTGATAGCCTTATTAATATCACATTCAGGACATTCAATAATACGGCTGTTATTTTGTGCTAGTGCGTCTCTGACTCTGCCTTGTTGTTTGGAGGTACTGTTAGAATAACCATCTGAGTTAACCAAATAAATACCGTTGAATCTTTTTGCTATTGGAAAATGGTAGCCGTAACTGTAGATAGTGTCACCTTCAATAAACATATTTGATCCCTTGCCTTTGATAGCACCGTTGGCAAAATTTTGAGATAGTTGTTTGTTATTCATATTTTTATAATTAATTAATAATGACCAACACCAGTTTTTTTGATAGTTAGTTTCTTTTGGATTGCCGTCAATTCTGATGTTTTATTTATAAGGCTTGATAACACCGTTTCGTATGTGAACCGCTCCCATGTCCGATTTTGATAGCAAGCTTTCGCCATATCACGTTCGATACCATTTATCATCAATCGGGCAATATGACGAAAACCACTGCGAGTATTTTCAGCAATACATACGATTGATATAGTTTTGTTTATTGTAAATAGTTGCATATTATTGTCTGTCACTAATAAATAACGTGTTGCTATCTAAAACTTCCACCATGATTGCATCTTGATTCAATGCCGTATTTAATAGGGCACAAACTTTTTTAACTTGGGTATAATCCACCGTTTCACATACTATACTAACTAACATGGTTTTTTCACTTTGACCTTTCCAATATCCGACTAATTCACTGACACTCATGCCCTCGTATTCGGCTGATATAATGCTAAGTGCTTTGTCAGTCTCGATAATGTGAGTCTGATTGTTACTACCGATATAGTAGTTTATCTTTTTCATATTCGTATTTAGTTTTAATTAATAATTAATAATTGATTAAGAAAAGTCACGACCCGCACCACAAAGAGTGCAATAGCCACCTGGATTTAACGGAGCGTTGCAATTGCAAGACCATGATAAAGGTTCTACGTGTCTGCTATTTATAACTCTATTCAATTTTCTACATTTGTCACAATTAACGGGTGTGATCTCACGTCCCCATGCTTTGATTGAAGTATTATCAAATTCTTGATTGCAGTGTTTACATGTTGTCATATTCGTATTTTGTAAGGCTATTTATAATGTTTGCCTTAACTGTTATTATTCTAATACCCCCTTTGATGTGTGTCAATAGACCAAATGGGGTATAAAGTAAAGATAATTGTTATAGGATGTAAACATCTTCTGTCCCAGTAATGAATTTGTACTGCTTAATTATAATCGTTAATTGTAGGGCCTTTGGTGGGGTCTTGTGCCTATGGTTTAGGGTGTTTAGCTTGTTCTTGTTGGGCTAAAATGAATTTGGAATGAGTCTATATTATTTATAAGTAAGCTAAGGAGTATGTTAATGGGGAATATTGTGAGTGTTATTTGAGTTTGTTGAAATTGTTAATTACTAACATTTTTTGACAATACCCCCTTTGATTACAGTGTTTATCAGTTCACATTCTATCCTATAGTTATTATTATCGTGTAGTTAGGCACAATACTGTGTCGCAATAGGTAGATTGTGCGACTATCCGTGCCTGAGTACAGTTAACAGCTTTGTTACATAGTTATGGGATAGTTTTGTCACACAGATAGGCACAATATATGTCCTATAATGTAAATCAATGTAGGGGTTCAAACCGATGAGGTCAGACTAGGGTTGGTTAGATGAGCCTCCCTTAACACACACACAATCCAAAAAAATATTTTTCAGTTTTTTAACGTAACACTGTAAAGAATAACGTAACATGTTACGTGACATCTCATTGACAAAATACAAATGTTACGTTACACTGAGATATGCTTAAGATAACCTTAAAAGAATTTCAAGATAGAGGTTTTTACTTCCTCTCACAACTACCTATTGCCTTGACTAAATATGGTCGAGTCGTGGCTGTTGTTAACGAACCAGATGGCGACCCCAAAGTAGAAGAAGTAAAGGAAAAACTAAAATCACTAGGGGTTCCAAAACTGGGGGGTAGAAAGGTACCAGTACTATCCGATATTGAAAAAAATATTTTACAAAATTTAACAAACGCTTACAATACCCCTTCTGGTAGGTGTCCTCATGGTTACTATGTTAACTGTCCAACATGTCAATAGTTTTACACCCTGACAAACTAACCTTTCAAGGCCCACAGGTAGATGGTGGCTATAAGGTAGTCCTCTACTTGGGTGAATATGATAAGAAGGAAATAGTTAAATTAATTAATCTCCCACAGGAACAGTTAAAGATTACAATAGAAGAATGAGAAAAATAATTAAATATTCAACCCCCAAGGCTTTGCAACCCTATCGAGAGTTCTCAAAGTGGTTTAAGAAAAACAAACACTGCAAGGCAACCAAAGGGGAACATAATTTTATTTTAGTGGAATCCGTGAGAGGAAACAGATTTTTTAACTACGATCTTTATAAATGCCTCTGTGGCAAGAAACGTTATCAATTTATACAAGTATGCCTATAAATAGTTATATCCCAGCAAACGCTAGGAGGGATGGACTGCAACAACTACAAGATAGTTTAAATGCCACTATTCGTTCTCAAGGTATTCACTCACCTGCTGGCCGTAGGGCTGATAGAAGGTTACGGGAAATGAATGTGGGAACAAGACACACTTCTATTTTAGACGAAAGTTTTTTTTGGTTTGTTGATGATAATAGTTTTAGTGAACGATTAAACAGATCGGATATTTCTTCTAACGAAACCGTTCAGGTTACTGGGAATATCGATGGTTTTGGTCTTTATGAAACAAAAGCTTACTACCCACACTTTATAAGTTACAAAATAGAATTAACATGCCAAGAAAGCTAATGGAAAACGAGGCTAAGCCTGCCCTTTTGAAAGGTAACTATTCTTTTAAACAAAGAAAGTCGATTGGTAAGGTTATGTATTCCCTGGGTTGGGGTGGTAAAACCCTGGGCAAATGGCTTAACATGACCGCCAACACTGTTCGCAAGGCTGCTAATGAGCCTACTCCACAGGCCATGATAGCCTTTGAGGAGAGTTTTCGCCTAGCCATGCGGGATGTAGACATGGTGGGCTTGTTTGAGACAAAGAAAAGAATTAGAGATTTAATTCCTAGAGAGAAGGACATCATCAAACTTGTTAAGGCAGGTGAGTTCTTTGGTGGGGCTATGGCTAAAACCCAGAATAACACCCAAGTTAACGTTTATTCAGATTTACTTTCCAAGTATGGTGAAGGTGTACAAACTATTCCTACTCAGGTGATTGAAGCTTCGATAATAGACACCCAAGGTAACGTCAAATCTGTTATTAGAAAAATTAAAAAAGCACAATAATATGCCACATATAATAGATTGGTATTTAGTTTTTAAACAAGATACTTCTTCTTTTGGAGAACAGGTTATCCTTCGTGTTGGTAGTGGGTATGCTGATTGGTTAGGGGACCTTACACAAGAGAACCATCTGCAAATACTTATAGACCTTTACAAGGGTGTTAAGAAACATTGTGGTGACTCACAAATGCCAAGATTTTGGGATGTTTTGAATAAGTTTTATAGGACTAAACCACAGTTTCATTTTGACGCTCATCTGTACAGAGATGTTTTATTTGAAGATCCCCAAATACCAGTTCTCAACTTCACAAAGTACCAAATAAGTTTGTATTCGGCCTAGTTTTCTGTTTCCTATAATATTTTTCTAGGTGGTATTATAGGTTAATGACTACCGAACAAATGCGACAAGTAATAGAGTCGCAGTTTAAAATTGTAAACAAAGACTCTCATGAGGTTCCCTTTACCTTAAATCCCGTACAGATTAAGTTCCTTGAATCCATGACTGGTAGGGATTTAATTCTCAAGGCCCGTCAGGAGGGTTTCTCCTCTTTAATCCTCGCTCTCTTCTCCTTAGATTTTCTTTTTAAGCCAAACTCTCGCTCTGTTTGTGTCTCCCACGAAGCCTCGGCTACAGTGAAGCTGTTGGATAAGGTTAAACACTACATTGAACCCCTTGGCCTGAATTTGAAGTACAATTCTCGTAATGAAATGTATAACGACCAAATCAACTCTATATTTTATATTGGTACGGCTCGTGCCACTGCTTTTGGCCGTGGCGATACTATCAATAATCTTCACGCCTCGGAGTGTGCTTTCTACGATCATGCTGATGAATTAATGACTGGACTTTTACAGTCCGTTCCTAAGGATGGTAGGGTTTTCATTGAAACAACTGCCAACGGTATGGGTAATTATTATCACCGTGAGTGGCAGAAAGCCATTAATAATGAGTCCTCCTTTACCCCCCATTTCTTTTCTTGGAAGGAAGACCCTGAATATAGATTGAAAAACCTTGAGAACTGGAAGCCTTCTGCTGAGGAAAGGCAGTACATGCTCGACTTTGGTCTGGATATTGAACAGATGTTGTGGCGTAAGAAGAAAATGATGGAGTTTAAAAACGAGGATGCCTTCAACCAGGAATATCCTATAACATCAGATGTTGCCTTCATCTCTTCTGGTAATCCTAGCTTTGATATGCATTCTTTGGACTGGTACATGAAGAATAAAAAACAGCCTATAAGATGTGGAAACCTAGTGGGGACAAAAACCCATCTCACCCTTGAGGAAACCTCAAAAGGCTACTTAAAGATTTGGGAGATGCCCAAGGACAGAGACAGTTATGTTATTGGGGCTGACGTGGCTGAATCTCACGACTTCTCCGTTGCCCAGGTAATTAACGCTCGCACCATGGAGCAGGTGGCTGTGTGGCACGGTAGAATCCCTGCTGACTCTTTTGCCAAGGAACTTGAACGATTGGCCTACTTCTACAACACTGCTCTCCTGGGGGTTGAACGTAACAATCAAGGTATCGCCACCCTGGTGGTTTTAAACCAACTCTACTACCCCATGCTTTTCTTTAGGGAAGATGTCTCCGATCTGGGAGAGAGTTCTGCTTCTAAATTAGGTTGGGAAACAAACACTAAAACTAGGCCAATAATGATTACTGACCTGGGGATGTTTATCCGAAACAGAGACTTAAAAATAAACGATGAAGATACTATTAAGGAATTAATGACCTTTGCTAAGAACGCTAAAGGTAAAGATGAGGCTCAGGCTGGGTGTTTTGATGACCGTGTGATGTCACTAGCAGTCGCGGGACAGATGTATCGAAGGAGTGCTGGCAATGTTACCAAGAATGGGATTGTTAATGTTTTTGACAACGTTAAAATGTACGAGAACGACTTCGGAGGAGACATTGGAGCTTTTTCAGCTTATTAGTTTTATTAATTTAAAAAAACTATGGAATACATACTTCTAGTAATAATTATAATGTTAATTCTGGTGAATGCCTTCAAGGACTACACCCATGCCAAACATCTTGAAAGGTTGGAGTTGAGATTGAAGGGTTTAGAACCCACAGAGTTGGATCAAAATACACAACAGGAACAGGGTAATAGCATTTCTGATGAAAAGTATGTAGACTTATCTAGTGCTGATCCAAACGAGTTAGCCCAGTCGTTAGCCCGTGCAGCAAATAGAAACCTATAATATAAATATATATGCCACAACTAACACCACAAGAAGTTGACAAATTACCAGGGATGACATCCATGATGAATGAACAACCTGTGCTTCCACAAGAAACCCAACAGATTGATATGGAAATGCCAGAAGACACTCCTGCCGATGTTGTTGAGGACAAAGCCGAAAAAGAAGATGCAAAAAACCTTTCAATGGAAGCTATTGACTTGATTAAGTTCCAGAGAGCCTTCGATGTTGACGTTGAAAATAGACGGCAATTAGATGCTGAGTGGTTTGTTCGAGATAACTATGTTAAGGGAAACCATTTTGTTAAATGGAACAACGACACTTCAAGTATAGAGACTGTCGGAAACAATGGCTCTATTCGCTTTCCAATTAATAAAATTTACTCAACCTTACGGGCTGTCCGTGGGTTTGTTACCAAATACGACCCTAAGTGGGAAGTTTTTCCCGCCAACAAATCTCAAAAGGCCATAGATGAAGCCCAATACAAACAGAAACTTCTTGACTATCACTGGTACATAAACAACTTGAGAGACTTTTCCAAACAAAAAGTTTTCCAAGCTTTGAAATACTCGGTTGGAATAATGGAGTTGGGTTGGGATAAAGATCTAAAGGAAGTTACCTTCACCATAGATGATCCATATGATGTCTTTTTTGGTGGGGTTAACTCGGCTAATGTTCGTAGAATAACCAAGGCCGTTAAGAGAAACATTCAAGATGTTGAAAATGATGAGATGTACACGGGTTACAAAGGAACTCTCTCTCCTGAGGGAGATGACTACGTCTCCAATGCTAAACAGATGTTGACTGACTTGACCTACGGCAGACAAAATAAAGACACTGAATTAGATGGAACTGTTATTGTTAAGGAAATGTTTTATGTTTCCGACAAAAAGAATAGTTTGGGTGGAAATATAAACCTTGCTTCCTTTACTAGAACTGCCTTCTTACGCCACATAGAAACTCCCTACACTTCAATGGGTGATAAATTCCTTATATACCGCTCGGATGATAATCCTGGCGAGATGTATGGTGAGGGTTGGGTCAAACACCTAATGCCTGTTCAAAAAATGCTCGATATTCTCGAGTCTCAAACCATGGAATACCATCACATGTTTGCTAAAGGGCGATACATTGTTTCTCGCAACGCTGGTGTGAAGGTTATCAACAACCAAAATGGTGTCATCCTTGAACATAACCCTGGTAGGAGACCTATTGTAGAAAATGCTCCTTCTATGGCTGCCTCAGTTGGAGATCAAATATCACGATTTAACGTTTATATTGAAGATATTGGTGGTCAACACGATGCTTCCCTTGGTCGCATTCCCACAGGTGCTACTGCTGGTATTGCTATTGAAGCCCTACAAGAAGGCGATGCTAACAATTTAAAGGATTTGACTGAAAACTTCCAAATTGACCTGGTAAACACCTCAAAAGCTGTCTTTAAGATGTATGCAAGGAATTTAAAACATACAAAACTGATGGAAACTGACGACAAAGATGACGATGGTTTACCTGATTATTACGCTATTATTGGTGAAAAAGCCACTAATATCCCCGAATTTGTGACCTACATGGGTAAGAAAATTCCTGTCTGTGTCATCAGGGAAAGGGAAAATGTACGGGTTACGGTTGGTTCTTGGTTGGCTTTCACCCGAGATGCCATGGAACAACGTGTCTACAAGCACTATACTGCTGGTTTAATTGACCGAAACACTGCACTTAAAGCCCTTAAATACACTGACACTGACCAAATAATAGAAGCTGCTGTTAAAGAACAAATGATTGCTACGTTGGCCTCACAAGGGCCTCAAATGCCAGGTGCGGAGCCAACACCTCCTGTTAGTGATTTAGCCCCAGGCCAAGATACGGCTCCTGCTATGAGTCCCGATGCTGCTATTCCCATGCCACCCGTAGCCAATGGATGAACTAGGTAAAGCCATAAACAGTTTCGTGCAGGATAGTTATGTTACCCAGGGTTACGGTGTTAAGAATCCACAATTTTATGGTCGAGGTTCTCACTCTGGTACTGACTACCACGCCTCTAAGGGAACTAATGTTTACGGTGTTGCTGGTTGGAAAGTTTTAGACACCTACAAAGACTACAACCTTGGTAATGTAATGGTTCTTCAAAACCCTTCTACTGGTGAGTCCATTCGGTTTGCCCACCTTGATAAAACTCTCCTTAAAAAGGGAGATATTGTCCCCGATAATAAGACCCCTGTGGCTCTCTCAGGTGGCTCAGGATTAACGATTGGTGGTAAACCTCAACAGGAACACCTTCACGTTGAATATTTAGATGCTGATGGAAGACTAAGCGATGTGACAAAGGCTAATCTGTTTGGTGATGAGAGTCGTAAGGCAGAAGCCAACAATTCAATTGTTCCTTCTTATCAGGCTGTAATTGACAAATTTAGAGCTAAACCCGCTATGGCCATGGAAGGTCAACCTGGTTTAAAGACCGAGGACTACACCATTCAACACGGTGACTCCCTATCAAAGATTGCCCAAAAGTATGCAACTGATTGGCAGACCTTGGCCAAAGCCAACCCTTCGATTGAAAACCCCAACTTGATTTATTCAGGTAACACCCTAAAAGTTCCTAAATCTTCTAGTCCTATAGTTTCTTCAAAACAGAGTGTGACTTCCAATCAAACTAAACCTTATTCTGGTAATGGATATTTGATAAAGTCTGGCGATTCACTATCTAAAATTGCCCGTGATTTAGGTGTAACTGTTGGTACTTTGATGGCTAAAAACAATATTGAGAACCCCAACAAAATCTTTGCTGGTAAAGTTTTGAAATATTAAGTTTGCATTTCCACAAAAATAGTCCTATAGTATATTTATCTGGGCAACCAGATAGCACTTTTAAAGATGAAACGAAAGTTTCATTTAAAACATCTTTTGATGGATAGGGCTATTAAAATTTCCAACGTGTCGCACCACGATAGAGGCGAAAGGAAAATATATGGCAGATGAAGATACCGTCGTAACTGACGATAAGGCAGTTGTTACCAATCCCCCCACCGATAGTAATAAAGGTGAACCGATGATACCCAAGTCAAGATTTGATGAAGGTCTTCGGGCTGAGCGAGAAAAAATCGCAAAGTTGGAAGAACAAGTTCAACTCCTCTCCCGTCCCAAAGATGGCGATGAAGCCGAACTTGAGAAAGCAGCCGATGCTCTCTTACCTCTTTTGGTTAAGAAAGGGTTTATTACCCAGCAACAAAAAGAAGAAGATGAGAATGCAAAGACTTATGCGTCTCAATTAAAGGAACTTAGCACTAAGTACGATGGCTCTGATGGTCGTCCCACTTTTGATCCATACGAAATCAGTGAGTTTGCAAAACAAACCAAGGTTTTCGACTTGGAAACTGCCTATGAAAAAAAGTACAAAAAAGAACTTTTTGATTGGGAAGTTGGAAAAATCAATGGTGATGACATCAAGACTGAAAAACCTGGTGAGAAAGTCTTTAACAACGGTGGAAATATCAACGTTTTAACTAGAGAAGAGATTGCTAAGAAATTAGCTTCTCCTGGTGGAGACGAATGGTATGAAAAAAATCGAGATGCTCTCTTAAAAGCCCTTGAAAAAGGTGAAATCAAGTAAAGACTTGAATTAAAAATTAATTAAAAAAAACTATGCCCTTAGGTACAAACAATATGACCAAAACTACTGATGACATTTTTGTCCCAGAACTATGGTCGTCTGAGGTTCTCCGAGCTACTCGCTCAAACCTCGTTTTAGCAGATAAAGTTAAACGTTATGACTTCATGTTGAAGAAAGGTGGAGATGTGATTCACGTCCCAAATCTCTCTAACTTAACTACCAACTCGAAAGTTGCTGGTTCTCAAGTTACCCTCCAAGCTCCAACTGAAATCAATACCGACATCACAATCGATCAACACAAAGAAACTTCATTCTTAGTTGAAGATTTAATCGCCGTTCAATCTAGCACTAACTTGATGAGTGAATACACCAATCAAGCTGGTTACGCTATTGCGAAAGACCTTGATTCTGCTGTTGCTGCTCTTTTCTCGGGTTTCTCCCAAACAGTTGGTAATGGTTCCACTGACATCAACGATGCCAATGTGATCCGTGCTATCCAATATTTGGATGATGCTGATGCTCCTGAAAGTGATCGTTATTTCATTGTAAAACCATCTGGTAAAGCAGACCTGGCTTACATTGACAAATTTGTTCTCCGCACTGGTGCTGGTTGGAGTCCTTCGGATTCTCCCATCATTAATGGAAACAAAGGCCCTGGTTTTTGGGGTGACTTGTATGGTGTAAAAGTCTACATTACGACCAACCTCGTAACTCAAGCTGGTACTCCTACCATTGTCCACTCTGCCATGTTCCAAAAAGAAGCGTTGGCTCTCGCAGTCCAACAGTCTCCAAGAACACAGAGACAGTACAAACAGGAATATCTTGCTGATCTTGTTACCGTTGATGTTATCTACGGTGTCAAAGAAATGCGTGATTCCTTTGGTGTAGATTTCAAAGTCCAAGCTTAGTTCTTGCTCTAACTAAAACATTAGCTCCTCACTTCGGTGGGGGGTTTTTGTGTTATCATAATTTATGATTAGAAAATGTTATATATGTGGGCAGACAAAAGATATTCTTCTTTTTGAAAAAGACAAATCAAAACCTTTTGGTAGAAGATATCGTTGTAAGTCCTGTGGCAACAAGAGAAATCGGGAGAAATATAACGCAGAATATCAGCGCAACTACCGAATTAAAAATAGGGAGAAAATCAACAAACAGTGTTCTGAGTGGAGAAAGAGAAATACTATCAAAACCAGAGCTCACGCAAAAATTAGATTGGCCTTGATTCGTGGAAAAATCCATAGAGAACCTTGTATAAAATGTGGTCTCCCAAATGCGAGTGCCTACCACACTGATTACAATAAGCCATTGGAAGTTATCTGGTTATGCGAAATTCATCACAGAGAAATCCATCGTCTCGTTTGATACTATAGGTCATGGCAAAACCAATAGATTTGAACGACTGGGGACAAACTTACAAATTAGATAAGAAGGGAGAAATTCTATGTCCCATGTGTGATCGGGAATTAGCAATTGTTAACCAATATGGAAATATCAGGTGTTGTGACAACTGCCACAGCATTGGAGGTGATGAACCAAGGAGAAGCTTTGGAGTAATTGAAAAACAATTCTTTGGTGGGTCTGCAATCCGTACAAGCCACGTTAAGGACATTCATACTCGTTGTATTGCTGAGGATGGTGAAACGGTTTTGAAAGGCAAGGCAGGATTAGACTACATGAAGTCAAAAGCCGACAAGAACCCCACCTATGCTAAGAGGTTAAGTGATTACAACAAACTATGAAAATAGCTTTAGTTTGCCCTTCTCGTGGAATGGTTTTTAGTAAATTGATGGAGTCAGTTCTTCAAAATCTTAAAGGTAAAGAGTACGAAATATTCATGCAGCATGGGATTAGTATCCCCAACTGTTATAATTTCGCCATGGAGGCTGTGGTGAAGTCACAGGGTATTACCCACGTGTGGTTTGTTGAAGAAGATCATGTGTTCCCAAATGACACCTTGGATAGAATGTTGGCTGTGAATGTAGATGTGGTTGCCACTGCCTACGGTGACCGTAGAAGTGAGGTTAATCTGGTACAGTATCAAAACAACGGTGATGTAATTTACTCTGGTATGGGGTGTATGTTGGTTAAGCGAGAGGTCTTTGATAAGCTGGAATCTCCTTATTTTAGGACAGTATTTATTGAACTCAAAAAGGATGAGAAGGGATTTGTTACTCTTATTCCACGTTCAAATATTCACTCGGAGGGTTACGGTGGTCAGGATATTTACTTCTGTACCACCCTGGTTAATAGTGGTTTTAAAATCAATCTCCTTCCCAACTCAAAGGTT
>Ga0302296_1000336_pt1 | contig 40162 bp, 22 predicted proteins | sample III_Fen_N3_1_FD_194546 | JGI IMG/M metagenome (GOLD analysis project Ga0302296, IMG submission 194546) | Peat permafrost microbial communities from Stordalen Mire near Abisko, Sweden - III_Fen_N3_1 | ecosystem: Environmental > Terrestrial > Soil > Wetlands > Permafrost | place: Sweden: Abisko... | reverse complement strand
ATCCTTACAATATGGATCGACAAGCGAATTCAATATTCCCAAAATAAACGATACCGTGGCAAAAGTATTAATGGTTCCAGGTTTAGATTCGGCACATGCTCTTCGTTTTTTTTCGAACATAGCACCAGCGGCAGAAGTTTCGTGGAAATATTGCGACTGCAATCTCGATTATACTTTGATAATGGACATACTTAAACCAGCATCAACTACAGATTATATAGCTTTATTTCAAACGGGAAGTGCAAATTCCGACGATGCTGAACTTTTCATAAACACAACGCAAAATAATGGTGTAGGTATACTCGATCAATACTTTGGAACAATTGAAGATAGTGTTTGGTATCGATTAGCATTTGCATTCGATTTAGATGAAAATGAATTGAAAGTTTATGGTAATGGCAATTTATGGGGAACTGTTTCTATTCCCGACAATTATAAATATCGGTTTTGCATAAATAATAATTGGGCAATTCAGATGTCGCATCTATTTTCGGACGAAAGTAATGAAACCAGCACTTTGTATGTCAATAGTATTCAATTGCGAGACTACACCATGACCTCAACCGAAATTGCACAAATGGGAAGTGCCAGTGCATCTAAAATACCCGCAAACATCAGCCTCGACAGCAATATTTGTGTCACAAACATTCCAAATTTACAAGATACGAGTATTGTAGAAGGCAGTTTGCTTACTGTTTCGGCATTAGCAGGTGATACCGTTAACTACCGATGGCAAATGAATATGCACGATGGACAAGGTTGGCAAGATTTTTTTGGAAATAATTATGCAAATACGGCAAACGATTCGTTTCAAATATCACTAGTAACATTAGCTATTAATGGTATTGGATTGCGATGTAAAATAAGTAATGATTGTGCCGTTTACACCAATGAAACAATTGTAAATGTAACATCGAAACCTATAGTTTCAGATCAAATAATTAGAGAGAATAAAATTATTACTCTATATCCAAACCCAAGCTCAGGAGCGTTTTCAATTACTTCGAACGAAGCTATTGAAAGTTTGAAGATTTATTCGATAATAGGAACATTGGTTTATTCAATTGATAATTATAATGGAAATTCAATAGACTTAAAAACAAACCCTGGCATTTATCTTGTTCGTATAAAAACGGATAAGCATGAATACACCAAAAAGTTGACCATTTTTGAAGAATAAAACCTCATTTGGGTTTTGATGAAATTACATGAAATAATAGTTTAAAAATGACAAAACAATTATTTTTACATAACTAGCTGAAATTTAAGGCATACAATGCTTGTAAATGAAAAATATTTTATAATTTTGAAACATGGCATTCTTGTAATGCGTAGATAATCAATAAAATGCTTCATATCGAAGCATAAATTTCTCAGTTGGAAATCTTTAAAGTGCTGAATGTATGACAAATAAAGTATTTATTTCCTCGTTGGTATTAATCGTATTCTGTTTAATTCCGTTTAATAAAAACTATGCAAAAACATCTCATCGTCATGTTAAAAGATATGTAACTCCAGCGGAAGTAGATACTGCAGACTACTCAAAACATGCTTGGGGTATCGATTTATCTCATCATCAAGGAGACATTGATTGGGAGAAAATCGACAAAAACAATAAACCACATTTTATTTTTTTTAAAGTTACCGAAGGTAATTCGCTTACCGACACTAAATATGCTGAACATATAAAAAGTGCTCGTAAACTAAATATTCCATGTGGAGCATATCATTTTTTTGGATATCAAAGTTCGGGGAAACAACAAGCTCAGCATTTTATTCGTAACGCAAAACTTCAAAAAGGCGATTTACATCCTGTACTTGATGTAGAATTTACAAAAAGAACTCGCCGTGCAAAAATTAACATCGCTAAAGAAATCAAAGCTTTTTGTGCCGAGATTTATAAGAGTTTTAAAGTATACCCAATCATTTATTGTAACGAATCGTATTACAACACCTATTTGAAAACATCATTTAAAGACTATAATCTTTGGATATGTAATTACAAAAAGAAACCTAAAATTAATTGGGTTTTCTGGCAACACACCGATAAAGCTAAAATTACTGGAATAAATGGAATGGTCGATAAAAACAGACTGAATCCGAATAAGAAGATTGAATATTACGTTTTAAAGTAATCTATTTCTTTGTCCAAAAAGGGAGCAAACGTTCTCGTAATTTTTTGAGAGCAATTCCCATTTGATTTTCAACCGTTTTGGGTGAGATATTGAGCAATTCTGAAACTTCGGAATAGCTCATTTCTTCATATTTACATAGCATAAATATTTCTTTGCATTTATCGGGTAGCTCGTCAACGGCTTGCGAAACTCTTTTATGCATTTCTTGTTCCTCGTCGGCAGGTTCTGATTCTGTGTGATGATCTTGTTCTGTTGCAAAGGTATCTTCGTTTCGAGTTCGTGTTTTTGCTTTTTCAAGATAATTGAGCGATCGATTATAAATAGACCTAAAAAAGTACGATTTTACCGAATCGGTAACCATTGGAGTTTGCTCCCACAACGAAATAAAAAACTCTTGAGCAATTTCTTCTGCTATGCTTTTATCGCGAACAATATTGTAGCTAAAACGACTTAACTGACTATAGTATAAACGAAACAACTCGTCGAAAGCCACTTTGTCTTTGGCTTTTACTTTTTTCAGTAAAATGGTATCGTTTGAGGGACTTAACTGCATTGCAATTGTTAAATGAAACTGTGCGAATGTACTATAAATTTTAAAACGAAACGATTCATTTTATTATCAAAATTGAAAAGGAATTGAATAGGGGGAATAATTAATTTTAGCGCAGATACATATTCAAAAAATAGATAATTCGACCATCTCCAAGCAAAACATAAGCTATAAGTAAAGGTTGAAAAAACATATTGTAATGAATAAAGAAAAAGACGAAAGTAAAATTTGGCTTCATCATGAAAAAGCTAAACAGTGGAAGCAATAGAAGCAGAAAACAAAACATCCAAGCATCGTCGAAAAAAGTTATTGGTTCATAAAGCAAAAATGCCTGGCCTTTAATTTCGTACAAGGCTTTTATTTCGCCAAAGAAATGGCTTCGTTCTATGAGCAAAGGTTTCCCGGGCTTACAAACTGCATACAAATTAGCCGAAACGGGAATTGTCATGCCATTATTAAGAGTAATATAAAAATCTTCGTTAGCTGTGTCTTTGTGCGAAATGATGGTAGAAACAACCTTTTGAATAGTAATATCGCCTTGCGTTTTATAATCGTAAGCTAATAACACAGCCGTTGGAATTCCAATTAACAGCAAAAATGCAACATAATATATTCGCCAAGAATGGGTGTATTTATGGTAAATGGTTTTTATTAAAGCTGCTTCGTGGTCGCGTTTTTCTTGCTTTTTTTGACGAGCTTTTTCAACCCGTTCCATAAAATCATCTTCTTGTTTTTGCTCTTCATCTATAAGCATTTGACCAATAGTTGCACCATGATTTTTTCTAAATTCAAGAAAAAGCAAAATGGTTTCATAAGCTTCTTTCACCGTGCGAAACTGTTCCGTGGTATCGTTATTTGGATTCAAATCGGGATGTAAGTCCTTTGCCAAAGCACGAAAGGCTGTTTTAATAGACTTTTCGTCGTAGGTTTTTTCCAATCCTAAAATAGCGTAACATTCGGCGATATTCATTGCATGAAAGTCTTTTGATAAATCGGTTTACAATGTACGGCATTTTTTTTATATTTGCTTAAACTCTTACGAAGCTATGGTACAGATATCTAATCCATTTACAATGGGTAAAACGGGATTTCTTCCTCAAGAAGAAATGCTTGAAGTAACAACGAAACGAAAATGTTTGACCATTGGAATTCCAAAAGAAATCGATCCAAATGAAAGTCGTGTAGCACTTACTCCACAAGCTGTAGAGTTATTGGTGAGCAATGGTTATACTATTTTATATGAACGCGATGCTGGTAAAGAATCGAGTTTTTCGAATGAAAAATACCTTGAAGCTGGTGCAACAATGTGCGAAGATAAACCATCGGTTTATGCTGCTGACATTATCCTAAAAGTTGGACCATTTACTATACCCGAAATAGAATTATTGCGTGAACGTCAAACGGTAATTTCGTCGTTCAACGTAAACCACGAGGCAGATGCAACAATAAAAGCTTTATTGGCAAAAAAAGTTATTTCCATTGGTTTTGAGTATATGCGCGACATGAACGGAAGCTATCCTGTAGTTAGTTCGATGTGCGAAATTGCTGGAAGTATTTCGATAATGATTGCAGCAGAATATATGAGCAATGCCAACAATGGCAAAGGAATTATGCTTGGTGGTGTTACAGGAATATCGCCTGCCGAAGTTGTTATTCTTGGTGCAAATACTGCTGGCGAATTTGCTGCTCGCACCGCTTTAGGACTTGGTGCTACGGTTAAAATATTTGACAGTAATCTTCAACGATTAGTTGATATTCAACGAAATCTTGGTCAACGCATTTTCACCTCAACGTACCATCCACCAGTACTTCAAAAGGCACTTACTGGAGCCGAGGTTGTTATTGGAACCATTCAACTTAACGAAGACGATAATCCGTTTTATATTTCGGAAGATATGGTAAGAAATATGAAAGCGGGAACCATTATTGTTGACCTTAGCATCGATCAAGGTGGTTGTTTTGAAACATCGCGTTGCACAACACATAAAAATCCGACCTTTCAAAAATATGGCATTACACATTATTGCGTTCCCAATATTGCTGCTCGTGTAGCACGTACGTCGTCAATTGCATTGAGTAATATTTTTGCTCCAATTCTTTTTGAGATAGGTGAAACGGGTGGTGTAAATTCATATTTAAAAACGAATTATACCTTACGCCAAGGAGTTTATACGTTTAATGGCATTCTTACCAATTATTATATCAGCAAATTTTTCGATTTACCTTATAAGAATATCGATTTGTTGATGGCTGCGTTTTAGGGTTTAAAATAGACTATTAAAATTTAATAAAGCCCTTCGACAGGCTCAGGGTGACTGTGGCAAGGCTTTCGTCATGCTGAGCTTGTCGAAGCATTTTTGATTCTTTTAACTCATCCCCGGTGCTTTGCACCACCCCCTCTCTTTACAAAGAGAGGGGGAAGGTTTGCAACGCAAACTGGGGGTGAGTTAAAAAATAAAACTTCATTGAAACATATTACTCCTTAAGCATAATCGCCGAATAACTTTTCCCCTCAACCACTATTTGAACAACATACGATCCTTTTGCCATTCCATTCATATCAACAACAATGCTTTGACCTTCTGGTTTTGAGTTTGAATAAACCGTTTGTCCTAAAGCATTGACGATGCTTATTGAACTTGGATTGCATGCGTCTTTTAGTTGGATAGTGAGTTTATCGATAACTGGAATAGGATAAAGTGAAACTGAGCAACCATCAATTTCGATAATTCCGGTTAATTCATCTTTGTCGATAATACCATTTCCGTTGCTATCGCCAAGTAATTCTTTATTATTGATGATGCCATCACCATTGATGTCGCCAAGTTTTTCGGTTCCATCTATTTTGCCGTTGCCATTGAAATCGCCAGCTAATTCGGGACTTTCGATTGTTCCATTGCCGTTGATGTCGCCAACAATATCTGTTAAAACCAGCTTAAGACGAATGATACTATCGCAACCATTTGCATTTATTAGGTTTTGAGAAAATGTTCCAGCTTTTATATAGGTTTGACCGTTAAAAACAAATTTACTTGCAGCAAAACGAGTTAATTGATTCTCAGTTTGTGAACATGGCAAAGTGCTTACCAAAGTATTAAGCGTTGTGTTTGTTACTACCGCAGGGTTTTGGTCGAAGATAATATGTGCCGTATTGTGTATTTTGGTATTTTCGGTAACCGATGATTTTGGTTTTATGGTGTAACATACAAAACCATTGCTGCCAATGTAGTTTGTGGCAGAATCCGGAAGCATGATGTTGTCGAAAAAGAATGTTACAAGTCCTTTTGCCGAAAGTTCTGTTCGTAGCTTGTGGCTCGATGCTGTTACGGCAAATGTTGACCAATCGAGTTGCGAGCTAAGGGTGTCGAGTATTTTTACATCGTAAGCATAGTCGTTGCCAGTGTTTTGGAAGCGAATGGTAAATTGTAAATCTTCGTTTTTGAGGGTAAGTTTTTCTTTATTAACTCCAAGGGGAGTTACTTGTTTGTCGTTAGGGTCGTAACTACATTTTGTAGGTAAATAAAGGCTTGCAGAACTAGCAACGCTATCTTTATATAATACTTCGGCTTTGTATAAAAGGGTATCTAAAGTACCTGTAGGAAGTAGTAATTGCAATTGTACTTGTCTATCATCAGAAACTGGAATGTTGTTGTACTTCCAAAATAGGCGACCATCGCTTCCTACTGAATCGGCTGTTGGGATGGTTTTTATAATACTATCTTTGTTATCTATAGCAATTGCAATAAGTGCATTTGCAGGGTGAGTTCCATTATTACGAAAAGTGTAGTAAAATGGCACTTTCATACCACAACGATGAATTCCTGCTGTAAACATCGAATTAAAGCTAATGGTGTCTTTCCCCCAAAGAGCAATGTTAGGTAAGATGGTATCTTTGTTCGTTGCTTTTACTTGATACGAAAGTTCTTGAGTCCCTTTATAATAGGGAGATTGAGGAATTATTTGAACGGTATAGGTTTTTCCAGAATCTACATTGAAAAAATATTCTCCTTTGTAGTTTGTAAAAGTTGTGATATTATTGGGTAATAATATCACTTTTTGTCTTTTAATAAAATAGTCGTTTGTTGAAAATTGTCCATTTTTATCATTGTCATAAAATAATTGACCTGAGATTTTTACAATATTATCCATTTCATTGTTAGTCTTTAATTCAACACCATTTTCATTAAAAACGGATACTCCATAATAAGTTCCTAACCATTTATTTTCCTGATCATCAATAAATATTGAATTAATATAATTAAACTGAGAAATGGATTTTATTAAATAACTTGTCGAAGAAAAGTCATCAAATTTTGCGATACCATTATCAATTCCGTACCATTTATAGCCTTTTGCATCAATCGTTAATGAACTAATTTTATTACAGACCAATCCATTTGCTGTTGTATATGTAGTCCAATTAGTATCATCAAATTTTGAGATACCATTATTTGTTCCAATCCATTTATTACCTTCTAGATCTATTGTAATTGACCTTACATGGTTATCGACCAAACCATTTGCTATTGTATAAGTTATCCAATTAATTCCATCAAATTTTAAAATCCCACTACCCCAAGTACCAAACCATTTGTTCCCTTGAACATCTATAGCAATAGATGTTATTGTATTATTTGTTAAACCGTCATTAGTTGTATATGTTTTCCAGATAGTATCATCAAATTTTGAGATTCCATTATCTGTTCCAATCCATTTATTCCCTTGACCATCTATGGCGAATGAAAAAACAATAGAACTTACAATACCGTCAAAAGTTGTATAATTTATCCAAGTAGAATCATTAAATTTTGAAACTCCATTATTTGTTCCAATCCATTTATTCCCTTGAGCATCTATGATTATTGAATTAAAGAAATCGATTGATGACCCATAAGGTGGTGTAAAATTTGTCCAATTATAGCCATCAAATTTTGAAATTCCTTTATCAGTAACAAACCATTTGTTCCCTTTGTCATCTGATGTTACGGAATTAACAGAAATATCAACCATGCCATTAGTTGTTGACAATTTTGACCAGTGAGTATTATCAAATTTTGAAATTCCATTATCTGTACCAAACCATTTATTCCCTTGTACGTCTATGGCTATTGAATTAACATTTTGATTTGCTAAGCCGTTGTCTGTTGTATAAGATGTCCAATTTGAATCATCAAATTTTGAAACACCACTATCTGTTCCAAACCATTTATTCCCTTGAGTATCTATGGATATTGAATTAACATTATTACTAACCAAACCGTTATCTGTTGTATAGGTTGTCCAATTTGTACCATCAAATTTTGAAACTCCACTATCTGTACCAAACCATATATTTCCTTGAGCGTCGATTGTAATAGAATAAATAGTATAGCCAACCAAACCTTCAGCTGTTGTATAGTTTGTCCATTTAATCCCATCAAATTTTGAAACTCCTTCTCCCGTACCAAACCATTTATTCCCTTGAGCATCTATCGCTATAGAATAAACTTCATTATTAACCAATCCATTAGTAGTTGTATAGTTTGTCCAATTAATTCCATCAAATTTTGATACCCCTTTTTCAGTTCCAAACCATTTGTTACCTTGTGCATCTATAGCAATAGATTTAACAAATAGATTTATCAAACCATTAGAAATAGTATAGTCAGTCCAATTAGTTCCATCAAATTTTAAAACTCCACCATCAATTCCAAGCCATTTATTCTTGTGTTTATCAATTGCAATACAGTTTATCCTATTTGATGTATTAATATCAAAATGATTATTAAAATATTGCAGTATTGTACCTTGCAAATCGCATTGATATACTCCACCATCGTATGTACCTACCCATATTGAATCTCCATCAGGAACAATGCTACTTACTATGTTTCTGGGATAATAATTAATCAACTGCGGTTTTGCAGTTTGTGCCAAAGAACATAAGCCTAAGCCAATAAAAATGAGGATTAAGAGTTTTTTCATATCTGTGTTATTTATGGTTTGTTGTGGGGGTAAAGGTAAAAACAAAATGGTAGTTTGGGAAAAGGAAATCAATAAAAACAAACAGGGGGGGGATAAATACTACTGGGGGGTACCTAAGGAGTACCCCCCTCTACCTAAAAACATAAAGCTCGGGCATTTTTATCTCAACCTTGGGCAAAATTACCTCGTTGATGAGCTAAATAAGCCCATCAACGAGCAAAAACAGATCAAAAGTCATCAAAAAATGCTCTCGATTGAGGTAAATCACCTCATCGTTGAGCATTTTTTGCCCGTCGATGAGGTCTTTTACCTCGATGGTGAGATGAAAATGCTCGAAGATGAGTGTATTGAGGGGGATGAAGTAAAATCAGACTTTCCAACACAATCAAAGCTAATCAAAAACTTATAGTACCTTTGCCCAAGCATGGCAAAAGATATTTATAATAACATCTACTATCTGTACATTATCAAAATAGCCAAATGGTTTATGTTGGTAATGCCCATTATTGCACTTTTCTACAATCATCATGGATTGAACGATTTTCAAATGTTTGTTGTTCAAGGTACCTATTCCATGAGTATTGTAGTTTTCGAAATTCCTTCGGGCTATTTTGCCGATTTATGGGGAAGGAAAAACACTCTTATTTTTGGAACTATTTGCGGAGCATCTGGATACTATATCTATTCCATAACTGATGGTTTTTATGGCTTTTTAATCGCAGAACTCGTTCTTGGTATTGGCGAAAGCTTTGTATCGGGAGCCGATTCGGCAATGCTTTACGACACATTGGCACATACGCAAAAAATCGAAAAATACTTAAAGCTCGAAGGTAGAATAACCGCTGTTGGCAGTTTTGCCGAAACCATTGCATCGTCAATTGGTGGAGGTTTAGCCGTAATTATTGGCTTACGTGCACCTTTTATTGCTCAAGCCATTGTGGCATCTATTGGAATTCCTGCTGCCATTTTACTCGTCGAACCGCAACGTGAAATGATTACTAAAAAGCCATCCATCGCACATGTTTTTTCCATTTTGTGGCATTCCATTTTTGTCGATTTACGTTTAAGCAGTGCTCTTGTCCTTTCATCAATAGCTGGAACGGCAACCTTAACCATGGCTTGGGTTGCGCAGTTACTTTTTGTACATCATCATTTGGGCGAAAGCAAAACGACCATTCTTTGGGTTTGTCTCAATCTTTGTGTTGCATTAGTATCATTGTTTGCTGCACATATTCATGGTTTATTGGGTTCAAAAAAAGTTTTTTGGATAATCGTCATAGCTCTTCCATTGGCTTATTTATTGATTCCAATGTTTAGTTTTGTAATTGTTGTTTGCATCCTTTTCGCATTTTATTTCATCAGAGGTTTGGCTACTCCAATACTTAAAGAACAGGTAAATACTCGTTGTACATCCGATGTAAGAGCCACCGTTCTCTCGATTCGCAGTTTATTGATTCGACTGTTATTTTCCATCGTTGGACCAGCAGTTGGATGGATTGCCATAAAACATAATTTCAATAATGCAGTTTTTTCATTGGGACTATTTCTCAGTATTTCATTACTGTTATCGGCTATCTTTTTTATTCGTTCCGACAGAAAAACTGTTACAACATAAATTTTTGCTCATTTTTTTTGTACGCAATCATTTTTTTGTAGCTTTACAGTCATAAGGGAACTTTAAAAACTCCCGTTAAGCCTTCACTATTTGCGGGGTTGACCAATCTAAGATCTAATAATATCTTAGGTTATATTTTATATGATAATTCTAACTTGGCTTAATTGTTGTAAATGAACAAAGGATTTGAATCACAGGCTAAAAACATTCACATTAGTTTTCGATTCAATGCATTTTTGATTCAATAGTTTTTTAAACAATTAAATGTATTTAAAAATGAAAAAACGTCTAGCATTAGTAATCGGCAGTATTTTGCTCAGCGTCATGGCATGTTTGGCAAGTCCTCCCGAAAGCATTCTTACCGCAATAAAAACGGGGAATGCCGATAAACTTTCAGAATTTTTCGATAACAATGTTGATTTAAAAATATTGGATAAGGAAAACATCTACAGCAAATCGCAAGCAACGATTCTAGTAAAAGAGTTTTTTACAAACTATAAAATCACAAACCTTGAACTTAACCACGAAGGTGGCCCCGATAACGCACGATTTGCAATCTGTAATCTCAATACAGTTCAAGGCAAGTTTCGTGTATATTTCCTTTTCAAAACAGTAAATGGCAAATCACTTATTCAAAAATTTCGAATAGAAAAAGATGGACAATAATCAGTTAATTGACGAATTAATTTCATTAGCACTTCGCGAAGATATTGGCGATGGCGATCACACAACACTTTCGTGTATTCCTACAAACCTTCAAGGCAAAGCACAACTTATCATCAAACAAGACGGCATTTTATGCGGTGTTGAAGTCGCAAAACGAGTTTTCGAATTATTCGATCCCTCACTAAAAATGACCGTTTTCATTAACGATGGAACCTTCGTTAAAAAGGGCGATATAGCATTTATAGTTGAAGGACCATCGGTATCGATTCTTCAATGCGAGCGATTGACGTTAAACTTTATGCAACGCTTAAGTGGAGTTGCTACACAAACAAAGAAATATGTCGATTTACTAAGTGGAACAAGCACTAAAATTCTCGATACTCGCAAAACAACACCAGGTATGCGATTGCTCGAAAAATATGCAGTTAAAATGGGTGGTGGCGAAAATCATCGCATTGGCTTGTACGACATGATTCTTATCAAAGATAATCACATTGACTTTGCAGGAGGTGTTATTGCTGCTCTCGATAAAACCAATGCTTATTTGAAAGAAAAAGGCAAAGACCTTAAAATAGTAATCGAAGCTCGCACGATGGACGATATTTCAAAAATCATTAACTATGGTGGAGTTTTCCGCATTTTGATTGACAATTTCACTCCCGAAGAAACCAAAGATGCGATTAAACTTATCGACGGTAAATGTAAAACAGAATCTTCTGGTGGCATAACCCTCGAAACCATCAGAGCATACGCCGAAGCTGGTGTCGATTATATTTCTGTTGGTGCATTAACACACCAAATTCGCAGTTTAGATATGAGTTTGAAAGCCGTGAAGTAATTCATTTTTCAACAAAATATTTCCAATAAAAGGTTCTGAGTTTTAAAATATTCAGAACCTTTTTAATTGTTTAAAGAATTCCTTTTTAATTTCACCTTTTTAATACTTTGATTCTGGGAAATTAATGATTTCATTTGTGTAATTGCCAGTTGGTTGAGTTGCAGTAATCGCTCATTTTGTTCAATTCCTTGATGAATCAATAAAGCATTTGTACTTTCCATGTTAGATAGTACTACTAATTGTTCAATGGTAGCATAATCACGAATGTTTCCTGCTGTTTCAATATTTTCATCACGCCATTGCTTTGCTGTTTTTCCGAAAAGTGCCATATTCAACACATCTGCTTCGTTAGCATAGATGAATAAAATCTGATTTTTGTTAAGTGCTTCAGGAACCAAATTTTCCTTAATAGCATCAGTATGGATGTGATAATTAACTTTTGCAAGCGTTCGCTGAAAATTCCATTCAAGTTGAAGTCGATCGCTTTCGCTTTTTTTTAAACGTTGAAACTCCTTAATTATATAAAGTTTGAACTCTATCGAAATCCAAGAAGCAAATTCAAATGCAATATCCTTATGTGCAAAAGTTCCACCATATCTACCCGATTTGGAAACAATACCTATGGCATTTGTAGTTTCAATCCATCGTTTAGGTGTTAATACAAAACTATTCAAACCAGCTTGTTTTCTAAACCCGTCGAATTCGACGGGTTTAAAATCGGGATTATATATTAATTCCCAAAAGCCTAATAGTTCTAGGCTAGCACGGACTTGTAGTCCGTGCTCCGGTTATGTATAACGAACGGACTGCAAGTCCGCTCGAGCCATGAATTCAATTCAGTAATAATTCATTCTTATCAACTTATTTCCACAAAACTTTACTCGAATTAGGCATTCTCACAAGCCAAAAATCAGTAACTTGCAATGCTAAAAAACAGATCAGATTATGCAGATGAATAAATTCATTTCAGTACTCCTTATTTCGTTACTTTCGAGTATTAGCTTTGCTTCAAAACCAACGGCTATCGACAGTTTACAACGAATCATAAAAAAAGAAAATGGCAACAAAAAAATTGAGGCTCTCATAAAATTATCGCAATTTATGTACGACAAAAATGCATCAAAAGGCATAAACATTGGTTTTGATGCTGTAACTGCCAGTAAAAATCTTTCAAGCATTATTTATTCACAAGCATTAGAAAATCTAGGAAGTTTATATCAAAAAACAAGCAATTACGAATCGGCTATCGACTATTATAAAAAAGCATTAGAACAGAAAAAAACTGACGATGGCGTTTCAACTATTTACGACAATATTGGCTTTTCTTTTGGTGAAATTGGCAAATTCGATTCTGCCCTTTTTTATCATCAACAATCGTTAAAGCTATGCGGTGCAAAAGGCGATCATAAAGGATCGGCAATAGCAATAAATTATATGGGAAATGTAAATGTTCGAAATGGCAATTACGAAACCGCATTAAATTTTTATTTTAAAGCGCTTAAAATTCGCGAGGAGAATGATTATACCGAAGACATTGCGGCATCGCTCGAAAACATTGGCGATACGTACAAGAAACTCAACCAATACGACAAAGCTCTTGAATACCTCAACCGTGCATTAGTTCTACGAAATACCATTGGCGATAATTCAAAAATTGCGTACTGTTTCAATAGTTTTGGCAATTTTTATATGCAAGTTAAAATTTTCGAAAAGGCTTTAGATTATTACTCAAAATCACTTGAACTGAGAATACAAATTGGCGATAAAAAAGATATTGCAGCATCATACAATAATATTGGAACTTTACACCGCGAACTTCAAAACTTCGACAAAGCACTAGAATATTATAACAAAGCATTAGAGTTACGAAAACAAACTGGCAATAAAGAAGCTGTTGCAGCATCATTCAATAGTATCGGATCATTGCACTGGCTTAAAAAAGACTATAAAAATGCCATCGATAATTATAAATTGGCTTTAAAAATTCGTCAAGAACTTGATGAGAAAATTCAAATTGCAGCTACCTTAAAAAATCTAGGAATCATTTACAAAGACATGAATGACTTCCCTACTTCGCTCGATTATTACCAACAATCTATCGAAATTTCAATTGAAGTTAATGATTTAATCGGCGTTGCTTCAATTCAAAATCTAAAAGGTAATTTATATAAAAAATCAAAAGAATTTGATAAAGCAATTGAGTTCTATACCAATGCCCACAATCTTTATAAGCAAATTAACCAAAGAAAAGAAATGGCTTTGGTAGCAAATAATCTAGGCGAAATTTATAATCAAGAAAAGCAAACAGCTAAAGCAATATTATCATACAATGAAGCCTATTCTATTTCCACCGAAATAAAAGATAAAAACACAGCAAAAGATGCTGCTCTTGGACTAGCAAACGTATATAAAACGACTGGCAATAGTGCAAAAGGATTAGAGTTTTTCACCATTTATTCATCGTTAAAAGATAGTATTCAAAACGACATGAATAAAAAGCGAATTGCCGAAATGGAATTCGATACCGAAATAAAAATTAAGGATAATGAACTTTTACAACAAGAATATAAACTTAAAGGAACCGAAGCAGAATTGAGTCGCCAACGAGCTTTTATCGTTGGAACTATAGTAGTTATAATCCTCATTGCATTATTTACTGTTTTAGTTTTGATTCAGTTTTCACAAAAGAAAAAAGCATTCGTTTTACTTGCCGAAAAAAGCTCTCAATTAGAAGATGCAAATAACCAATTAGCTGACAAAAATAAAGAGTTGGGAATAAAAAACGATCAAATAACCGATAGTATAACGTATGCGAAACAAATTCAAGAAGCAATTCTTCCTCCATCGGAATTGATTTCACATCATTTCCCCAATCATTTTGTAATGTATCGTCCGAAAGAAATTGTTAGTGGCGATTTTTATTGGTTCTCGGTTCAAGAAAACTATTTATTTATTGCTGTTGTCGACTGTACCGGACATGGAGTTCCTGGTGCATTTATGTCGATGATTGGAAACACATTACTCAACGAAATTATCAATGTTCAAAAGACATACGATACTGCCGAAATTCTTCAGAAACTTGATAATGGAGTAATCCATGCATTAAAACAAGATTCAAGTTCCGATAAACGTCAAGAAGACGGAATGGATATAACTCTTTGCAGAATTGACAAACAATCGGGAACTGTAGATGTTGCTTTAGCAAATCACCGTTTGGTTATTATCAAAAATGGAGAATTGAGTTTCATCGAAGGCGACAGTTTTGCTATCGGTGGAATGTATAAAATAAAACAACGAAAACAAGCAAAGTACGAAAGTCATTCATTCCCAATCGAAAAAGGAATGAAACTATACATGCATTCCGATGGAATTATCGATCAATTTGGAGGAAATGATAATGAACGTTTCAAAACTCCCAATTTCCATAAGTTGTTACTCGAAACACGACAAAACGACATGCATGAACAATTCCTTACAATAAATCAACGCTTCGATGAATGGAAAGGTATTCGTAAACAGCTTGATGATGTTATGGTAATTGGTATTGAATTATAAGTTGGGGGGAAATAATTTAGGGGATTTAAGCCAAGACTTTAACTTTTGATTCTGGCAGTAATTTTAATTCCAAAAGGTCAAGATCGTATATAAGGTTAATTCCCGGCCTTTTCCCTTTTTCTATGCTACCATATCGCTCGTCTATTTTAAGTGCTTTAGCGCCATTCAAACAAGCCCAAACAAGCATATCCGAAAGGTTTGTAGTAGATGTATTTTCAGTTATAGTTTTTAATTCATCTAAAATTGATAATGATGTATTTGAACTATAACTATCAGTACCAATCACACATTGAAGATTTAAAGCTTTAAATAAGTCTATATTGGGGAGACAATTTTCAATATAAAGATTAGAATTAGGACACAAACACCAATAAAATGTTTCAGGACTACATTCGTCAAACAGAAATTCAATATCCGTTTCCGACGTAAATGTATTATGGATTAGTATTTTATTCCCATCATTTGGGAAATATTTCGAAATAGTTTGAACAGAATTTAACCCCATAAATTCAAGCAATTCTAAGTTCATTCCCATTTTCACTAATCCATCGTGCAATTCACCTGATTGACTAAGGAATAATTCATTTTCTGAAGCACATTCCTGATTGTGGATCGAATAAATTCCTTGATTTTTCTCTTGGCTAATCTGTATCTTTCCTAATAATAGCGGCGAACATGAATATGATGCATGTGGTGTAACTGAAATTGGAATCCGCGACTTCCATTTTTCATATAAACCATTTGCAATCTCAAGCGACATTTTATCGGCAGGTTCTTCAACACCATAACATTCTAAAAATGTATGAAAATACAAGTCTGTTTGTTTTTTATATTCAAACGTTATCTCTTTATTTGAAATATCACCAACAGCAACAATTCCATTAGTTTGCATTTCTATTAAAGCACTCGATATTGCTTGATGAATTTTTTCATCCGACGAACTTCGATGAGATATAACATTTCGGATGAAATGAGCCAAACCTTGTTTTTGGGGAATTACACCTTTTAAATGCGACAATTCAAGATGACAATGGGTATTAATAAAGCCTGGTGTAATTATTCCATTATAAAACTCAATTCCTTCCGATTCTTCAAGCTTCCCTTTGGTATCGATAACATCAAGAATATTACCATCATTATCAATTTTGACAATACCATTCTTAAGAAAATTTCCTTTCCCGTCAAAAATATAATGTGCTGAAATTGTTCTCATATTTTTAAAATGTAGACATAAATATACAAGTTTTAAATCAATTTATTTGAATTAAACAGATATTATTTACCTACCTTTTCTCTTATTATTTTTTGTTCATAAACCGCTTTTTTACTAGTCAGTTCAGAGATAGCTTTTTCATAAATATCGCAAATCTTCTTATCTTTTGAATAATGCATGATATTCCACAAAAACTGTTTTTCGGTCACTTTATGCTTTGTAAAAACACTATCATAAAATGCCTTTTGAACATATACAGGTTTATTGTAATTTATATAGGTTCTAATTGTCGCATCCGATAAATGAAGATCAATTAGTAATTCTTGCATTTCGTGTTCAGGAATTACTTTTTTATATGAATCTTGAGCGTTTTTGCAAGAAAATGCGGATAAAAAAAGTAATCCCAAAACGATGTTTCTCATTATAGTGCGAATCTGTATTAATTGAAATTCAAGAGGAAAACCTTCTACCTCTTCTTACCTCCCGAAGTTGTACGTATTTTATTGAATTTAGCACCAACCATTATTTCATGTGTACCACCTGATGCAACTCTTAACCTTGAGTATGTTATATCATAAGAGTAACCAATGTATATTTTTTCTTTATGAGTATAACCAACTAAGACAGAAACAGCATCACTTGTTCTCAATGACGCTCCCAGCCATACTGCTTTTCGATATATACCTCGTGCAGAAATTTCTAATTGAGCAGCCGATTGACCTGTTTTACGAAACAATACCGTTGGTTCAAACTCATATTCTTTGTTTATCTTCATTTTATAACCAACTACAGCGGTAAAATGCGATTTTAATCTGTTTATAGAATCTATTCTTGGAGAAACATTGCTATAATTAACCGCTAATTTATTTTGAAAAAGTTGATCTACAGAAAAACCTACAAAGAAATCAGAATTATATAAATATAAACCAGCTGTTGCATCAGGATTCCAATAGGTGTATTTACTTGAACTTAAACCTTGTTCTTGAGTTTCAAATTTTATTTTACTTTCATCGATTTTAAATTGAGTCATACCCAACGATAAGCCAAAAGATAATTTTAAACTCTTATTTAGTTTAATGTAATATCCATAAGACAAATACAATCCTGTTTTACCTGTAGGACCAGTATTATCGGAATAAACAGTTGCCCCCATACCCGATGGGTTCTTTTTATTTGGGCCATAAACACTCAAAATATTGGTTATTGGAGCATCTTTAATACCAACCCATTGGAATCTGTTTGTTGTACGAATTTGATAGTAGTCATATACCGATGCGACAGCTGGATTAATAACAAAATCATTAAACATGTATTGTGAATACATTGGCGTTTGTTGAGCTGAGCCAATTAACGATGCCATCAAAAGTAAGAATACCGAAATATATTTTATTAATCTCATATTGCTAATCATTCTTTTAAACTTTTATCTAACAATGGTTATTGAACCCGCTTTAGGCTTTGTTCCTTTGTCATCATTAAACTCAATCAAGTAATAATAAGTTCCCAAAGGTAAGTCTTTTCCATCTTTATTTTTACCAACAAATGGATCTGTTGTATAATCTTTTGTTTTTTCCCATACTACAATACCCCAACGATTAAAGACTGTTACTCTTACTTCGGGGAATTGTTTCAAATATGGTAAATTCCATTTATCATTTACACCATCGCCATTTGGAGAAATTCCTGAAGGAATCGTAAATTCTGGTATTACAGTAATTCGTACTGAATCTCTTTCATAACATCCATAATTTGTTTTACCAATCACCACATACCAAGATGTTTTTGCTGGATCAACCTCTAAACTATAAGTATTATAAGCAGTATAGTATTTTTCATCTATTAATGGATCTCCATTTACAATACCATCACGTTTCATTAAAGAATCGAACGATAACCACTCATAAGAAACAAATCCAAATTTTGACGAATCTTTTGCTATAAACCATGGCTCATCTTTTGGCTTTAATTGCAGCTTATATCCTTTAATAATAGATGTAGTATCATGTAATATCGTTCCATCTTTATCTATGTCAATTTTCAACCCTATTGGACTATAGTATGATAATGAAACCTGACGAACAGGCACATTACATCCATATAATGAATACCACATTTGATACGTTGTAGCTTGGAATGGTTTTACTTTAATTGTATCACCTAAAGTACTACTCATTGTAGCTTGTAATTCATCTGTATTACCATCTTTTACCCCCCATAAGAATCGCTCATTTTTAGCTGGAACTTTATATCCAACAGGGAAGTGAAGAATGCGTTTTGTATTTACACCAATTAATGTAGTTGAATCATTTTTACAGAAATGAATACTATCTACAGCTCCATTACTATTTTTTGTAGTAATCTCTGCATCTAGATTTATCATAGCTTTTACTGTAACAGAATCAGACATTGTACAACCATTTGCTCCTGTAACGGTAACATAATATTTACCTGCAGCGACTTTTTTAATTGTGTCAGTTATATCATTTACACTTCTACTCCATGCCCATTTATATGGTTCTACGCTACCCATTGCTTTAGCTACAACAATTCCAGTTGGAGAATTGTAATTACACTTTGACATTAATACAGTATCAACATGTAACCATGCAAAATTTTCTGTAAATACTTCTATTGTTTTAGTTACTGAACATTTTTGTGCATCAGTAATAACGATATCATATAAACCTGCAGGTAATGAATTAATAGTTGAATCAGTTGTATTATCGAACCATTTAAATGTTACTGGCATATAATCAGACGTAATCTTCTTAACGGTTATCGCACCAGTTGCTAATTGTGTTCCACAACCAGCATTTAAAACAGTATCGATTAACACAATTGGCTTAGCTTGAGTAATTATAATTGAACTATCAGCTTTACATGATTTTGAATCAATAACTGAAACATGGAATGTTCCAATTGTAGCATCGGGTATTATAGTATCAGTTGTAGAAATCGCCACATTATCCTTTTTCCAAGTTAATACATTACTTCCATTACCACCTAAAATAGATGCTACTAAGGTATCTCCTTTTCCATTACATGTAATTACACTTGGATAAGGGAATGCAATTTTTAATGTATCCGGTTGTTTTATATCAGCAGTATAATCTCTCCAACATAAACTATCATCAGTAACAGTTACTGTATATGCACCAGCCTTCACAGCACTTAATGCTGGTATTGTTATAGTGCCATCATATAACCAAGTATACTTATATGCTCCAAATCCATCTTTTGCTACAACTGAAACACTACCATCTGATTTACCATAACAAGAAACAGGAGTTATTTTCACAAGATTTAGTGACAATAAAGATGTATCAGTAGTTCTAGTTGTATCTGCAAATTTACAAGCATTTGCATCTGTTACAAACATCTTAAAGTAATCTGCCCAATAATTTATAAATGTCGAATCATTTGAAACTGTATCTGTTTTAACAAATTCTGTCCAAACAAATGAATATGGTTTAGTACCTCCCAATAAATGTGCTGTAACTATACCTGTTGAATCTTTACAGCTTGTCCTTTTCAATGTTTGATAAGTAACAGAGAATGGTTTGGGTTGATTAATTGTAAACGTATCAACAGCCACACAAGCATTAGTTGATTCTGTAATTGTAACAGTATAATCACCAATAGCCAATCCTGTTGCTGTAGCTAACGCTTGACCATTTGACCAAGCATATGTAACTGTTTTACCTAGACCATTTTTTGGAGCAACTTGAATTGTTCCATCTGAAGTTCCATTACACAATGCATCAGTTAGCTTAACAAGATCAACAACAAGAGGTGCTTTATTAATTACAATTGAATCTGAAACTTTACATGAATATTGATCTGTAACAGTTATAAAATATTTACCCGGAGCTAATCCTGAAATAATTTTTGTATTAGTAGGTGTATTACTCCAACTATAAGTATATGTTGGCTTTCCAAAAGCAACATCAACTTGAGCCTGTCCTGTATGTGTAGGAGCTATAGGACAACTTACATCTTGAATCACATTTGAGAATGACAATTGTAAAACACTGTCTGTTAAAACATTTAATCGTTTTAATCCGGTACAAGAATTTTTATCATTTACTCGAACTTCAATTACTCCAGCTTTTAACGAGTCTGCTTTTCTTCCAAACAAAGTATCTAGTTCAAAACTTTCATTAACCCACGACATAATTGTATAAGGTATTGTACCTCCTATCGTATCTGAAATAAATGCTCGTCCAATTGCTTTACCCAAACAATGAACATCTGATACTTTATTTATTTTAAAATCAACAGTTGAAATATCTTCAACTTTAATTGTATCTGAAATGATACAATTATTCGCATCAATAGCAGTAACACTATAATAATCTACTAAAAGATTTTTTATAATTGAGTCGGTTGCTCCAGTATTCCATAAATATTTTACTGGTTTAGCAGACGCACCAACATGAACAGTAATTTGACCAATAGATTTTCCACATAATGTTCTTAAAGTATCGTGTGGTTGAGCCCATTTCAAATATCCTTTTTTATCTACATAAATAGAGTCATTTGCAGTAAAACAACCTTTATCAGTTACTGTTACATAATGCCAACCTACTTTAGCTCCACTTAAAGAAGCTGATGAAGGGACTTTATCCCAAATATAAGAATAAGGAATCTGACCACCTGTTACAAGTGGAGTAATATCTCCAGCAGCAGTTCCATAGCAAGTTGTTAGAATTGTATCTGATGGTAATGATACAGTCATAAATACTGGATTTGCAATAACCACAGAATTAATTGCAACAGCACAATCAATTGAATCGGTTACCGTAACAGTATATGTACCTGCGATTAATCCAAAAATTGAGTCTTTTGTTGATCCTGTAGACCATTTATATCGATAATTAGGTTTATGCAAGAATGGGAATCCTTGACTAGCTGTCACTTTAGCCCATCCATCAGGTTGCAACGGACAAGTTAAATCTTGTTTTTTAATTGATGCTGCCAAATAATATGGTGTCATTTTAAATGGATAAACCTCTTTACAATTTGTTGATTTACCATTTGAAACATATACTTTATAGTCACCAACAGCTAAATTTAACGCCATCCCTGTAGTAGCTGTAGAAGCAGTATCTGCACCAGTTAACCATTTATCATCATACTTCCAGAATGAATATTTAAATGGTGGATTAGGATTTGTTTTAATTCTTATATATCCATTATTAACTCCAGGACATGTAGGATATCTAACTGAGTCAACAGCAATTGTTATTCCTCCATTATCCGAAACTTTTTCATTTTTTATAACGGTACATTTCATTGAATCTTTAACTTCAATAGAATAAAAATCTACACCAATATTGCTCAATGTATTAGTTGTACCTCCAACTAAAACTGAATCTTTCATACCAACAATCTTCCATAAGTATGTATATGGAGGTAAACCACCCGATGGTGTTACAACAATTTTACCATCATTATGATTACAAGTAGCATTTGTAACCGTATTTACAGTCGTTAATAATGTATTTTGATTTACCTTAACAGAATTGGTATATTGACATTTGCCATTATAATATAATGTAGCTGTATAGGTTCCCATTGGTAAACTACTAGCGATTAAACCTTTTTTAGCTGGCACAGAATTCCAAATAACAGAATCAGGAACTAAAGCATTTTTCATTGTCATTGTAGCACTTCCATCAGATCCACCAAAACATGAAACTGTAGTTGAACTCATTGTAACATCTGGTGCAATTGGATCAACAAAGACAATACTATCGACTATTGTACAAACTCCATCAGATACTGTCACTTTGTATGTTCCTGAAGCTAAATTAACTGCCGATGAATCTTTTGAACCATTTGACCATTTGAATGTAACTGGATTTACATTGTCTTTATATGAAACATAAGCAGCAGCATCGTTTGCATAAATACAAGTACGAGGCGATATAACATGCATCACAATATCTAATCCTTTATCTCTTTTTACAGTATCTCTAAATACATTTATACAACCATCTTGTCTGGTAACTTTAACATCTTGCATCCCTAAACAAGCATTGAATAATGTATCTTTTTGTAATCCACTTGCTGAATTTTTTCCTGCAGACCATTTATATGAATATGTTGCAACATCTGTAGCCAATGTATCATAAACAATCATTTTACCTGAACATGGAACGCACCAAACATTCACAATTTTTGTATCAAAAGGTAAATGCGATGTATCTGCAATTTCAACCATTGAAACTATCTTACAACCATTAGCATCAGTTGCTGTTAAGTTATAATTTCCAACAGGAATTAAGGTTAATGAACTATCAGTTTTTGTATTTGATACATTATCTAAATCAGACCATTTAAAAGAATAATTTTTCACCCCACCAATTACGTGAGCCACAGCTTTTGCTTTTGCTTGACCACAAGCAGTATAAGAAGTATCAAATTTTACAGATAAAGGATCGACAAAATCACCAATGACAACTTTGTCATTATAAGAACATCCGTTTTTATCGGTTACAGTAACGGAAGTAGGTCCAACACATAATGCTTTAGCCGATGAATCGGTTTCCCCATTTCCCCAATTAAACACAAATGGTGCTTTACCAATTGCTTTATCGGGCGAGAAAATTGAAGAACCCGTACAAGTTCCATCACAAAGTATATCTTTTGTATTTACAAATGTTGCTGTTAAAACTTCACCAACTAATGAATCAGAAACTGAAACAATACAATTTGTTTTATCGGTTACTGTTACTGAATATTTACCCGTAGTTAACGCGGATATTTTAGTCGCAGTTGAAGCATTACTCCATTTGTAAGAATAACCATTTATAGCATCTCCACCACTTGCTTTTACTCGTAGCAAACCATTATTAGTAGAATAACACGATACATTATGTATTGAATCAAATACTGCAGCTAAAATATTTGACTCATCAATTACTAAATTATCTGTTCTTAGACATGTATTTCCATCAGTTACACTTACAGTATAAGTATTAGCAATTAATTTAGTTAATGTATCAGCAACGGAAGCATTTGACCAAACTATAGAATAAGGCAATTTACCTCCAGTAACAACTACGTAACCACTTCCATCATTTCTACCTTTACATGTTACTGATTTTTGAATTGCATGTGTTTTAACTATCAAGGTTGTAGTATCTTTTATCGTAATTGAGCTATCAATAACACAACCTTTTTTATCAGTAATAGTCATAGAATACTTTCCAGCTAAAACATTTTTGATTGTATCAAGAGTTCCGCCATTTGACCATAAGTATGTATACGGAACTGTTCCACCAGATACTCCAACATATGCTTTACCTGTTGGAGTTGAACATTGTGATGATTCTTGACCAATAGATGAAACTATGAGCTTTGTTGGCTCAGTAATTAAAACTGTAGCTTTATCACTACAATTCTTAGCATCCGTTACAGTTACAGTATAATTTCCCGCTTTTTCAGATGATACAACTGAATCAATAGCTGCATTAGTCCATTTAAAACTATATGGTTTTGTTCCACCTATTGTTGAAACCTTGAACTTAGATGTTGAAGATCCATTACAAGTCACAGAATCAATTATAGACGTACTTATCGAAAGTAAATTCGGTTCTTTAATTGTTGCTGAATCTTTAACAGAACAAGCATATTTATCATAAACAGTAACAACATATTTACCTGCTTTTAAAGCCGAAATATTATCTAAGATTGCCCCGTTTGACCATTTATACGTATAAGGAGTAGTTCCATTTACGACAGAAACCGAAGCTGTTCCAGTTGCATTACCAAAACATTTAACAGAATCGGTTGCAATTAGAGTTGATACCATTACAGCAGGATCTGTTAACGTAAATGATGTATCTTTTGAACAACCATAATGGTCAGTTAGATGTAAATCATATTTACCTGCAGGAATTGATTCCAACTTATCGCGAGTGCTGTCAGTAGACCATGTCGCATTTTTCCATTTATAAACATATGATTTTGTTCCACCCGTAACAATTAAAGAGATTGAAGCGTCACTTCGACCCTTACAAGTTGTTGGAGATATGATTACTCCACTAAAACTTAATGGTAGTGGCGATTTAACTGTCGCAAAAGTATCTAACTCACAGCCATATTTATCGTGAACTGTTACTGTGTATTTTCCAGAAATGATATTCTTTAGTGACGAATCTGTTCCAGAAGTTTGCCATAAGTACGTAAATGGTTTTTTCTTATTTGATTCATTAGGAGAAACATAAATTGCACCATCAGAACTAGTCGTACATTTTGTAGAATCAACAGTTATAGTTGCAATTAACAAACTTCTATCTGCAACTACTATAGAAATTTTATCAGCACAATTATTAGCATCAGCAACAGTAACTGTATATGTTCCAGCCTTAACATTCGAAACTATAGAATCTGTTACAGCATTATTCCAAATAAAACTATATGGTTTTGAACCACCTAAAGTTGAAACTTTAAATTTAGCTGTAGCTGTTCCATGACAACTCACTGAATCAATAACAGTCGTTTTTAAATTCAATACATTAGGTTGTTTTATAATAGCTGAATCTTTAATTTTACATGCAAACTTATCACTAACAGTTACAAAATATATACCTGAAGTTAATCCAGACACATTATCAATTGTTGCACCTGTAGACCATTTATATGAATATGGAATCGCACCTCCGCTTAAAATAGATACCGAAGCAGTCCCAGAAGCATCTCCAAAACATTTAACAGAATCTGTATTTAAAACTTTTGAAACCATTGTTGCTGGATCAGTAACAATAAAGGATGTATCTTTTGAACAACCATAATGATCTGTTACTGTTAAATTATACGTTCCCGATGTTATTGATTCTAATTTATCGCGAGTACTATCGACAGACCAAGCCAAATTTCTCCAATGATATTTATATGATTTTGTTCCTCCAGAAACAACAAGAGTGATTCCGCCATCATTTCGACCTTTACACGTTGTTGATTTTACAACAACACTTCCAAAAGCCAGTGCTGAAGGCGAAAGAACTTTAGCTGAAGTATCAAGTTCGCAGCCTTGTTTATCAAGAACTGTTACAGTATATGTTCCAGAAACAATATTAGTTAATGATGCATTGGTTCCACCGGTTTGCCACTTATAACTAAATGGCGATTGAATATTTGTTCCATAAGGAGCTAAATGAATTGCACCGTCAGCACTTTTCTCGCATAAGGTAGAATCCATAGTAATTATTGATAAAACCTTCAACGAATCCTTAACTACAATACTATCCTTTTGATGACATCCTCCATCATCAGTAATTGTTAAGAAATATTTACCTGCAACAATATTTTTTGTTACAGAATCTGTAGCACCATTATTCCATAAGTAAGTAAATGGTCTTGTTCCACCACTTTTGACAACAGACCATGCTTTTCCAGTCGCTTTTCCAAAACAAAGATTATTAACTGAATCTAAATTTGCTTTTATTTTACCTGGTTGAATAATTTCAGCACCACCTTTAGCAGTACAACCATTTGCATCGATAGCTGTTAATGTATAAATTCCTGCACAAAGCATTAATGTATCTTTACTTGGGATTGTAGGATCACTCCATTTATAGGTATAAGGAGATTTACCACCGTCAGGGAACATTATACCTTGAGCATCACAAACGCCGAAGCAACTTGTACTCATTTTTAAAGGTATCTTATATTTACTTGATGCACAACCTGAAACGGGTTGATTTATATAACTATTTAAATTGGTTTGTTGAAATAATATTGTTTCCTCTAATCCTGTTTTTGCATTTATATCAGTAAATGATAATGAGGCATTTTTCCATACGTTTGAATCGGCCTTTTCATTAATTCTTACAGGAGAACAATCAACAATTTCAAGAGCCCAACCACCATTCGATGGATCTTGTCCATAAATTACATTCCATGGTGTTTCTGGTTTAAAATCTCCTTTTATTGCTGGATTTTCAGGCCAACCAACTCTATCATTATCTGTCCAAGCTACTGGCCAACCAGACAAGAATGGATGGATATTACATTCATTTAATGAACTTGCAGCTTCAGTTGTATAATTCAATTCAAAATTTCTACCAAAATTACAAGGAGGGTTAGGTGTTCCTGTTGAACTTGGAGACGATGTTAAGGTAACAACAGTTCCATTGGGCGCTATTAAATTAAAACCAATATCTTGTATTAAGTCCGATTTTCCTTTAAACTTAACAGATATTTTAGTTGAAGCCTGAATCAAGAAAGAGCTGGGTTTACCAACACCAACAGAGAATTTGGCTGGTTGATTTACAGTAACCGGATTACTAAACAACTCACACATGTTATCATCATAGATATCTACTTGTAATGTTGTAATTGGAGTATTTTTTATAATAGAATCAAGAGTACCATTCATATCTGTCCACGCAAACGAATAAGGGGATGTACCTCCAGTAACATGTGCAATTATTTGACCTGTGGAATCTCCATAACATTTAACATCTGAAACTTCGAAATTAACCGCTAATGGTTTTGGATCAGGTAATACAATCGTTGTATTAAATGTACATAAGTTATCATCTGTTATTGTTAAACCGAAAGAACCCTTAGATAATCCTGAAATTGAGTTTGTAGTATTAGCATTTGACCATAGATAACTATAATCAGGTGAAACTAATGTTCCTCCACTAGGATTTGTTGTTATAGATCCATTTCCATCACCTGGACAACCAGGTAAGGTTAATAGTAAATTGGGTTTTATTTTGGTTGGTTCAGTAATTATAACACTATCTACAATTTTACAAGTATTACCATCGGTAATAGTTACATATTTTTTCCCAGCAGTTAATAAAGTGGCATTTGCAAGTGTACTTCCCGAAGACCATTTATAACTATAAGGTAAAACCCCATTTGAAGGAGTAACAGTTGAAGAACCTAAGGCGTCACCAAAACATTTATTATTTGTTTTTACAAACGATGTTGAAATTTTTATTGGTTCTGTTATTACAATAGAGTTAGTAACAACGCAACCTTTATTATCAGTAACAGAAGCAATAAATGTTCCTTTATATAACAAAGTATCTTTACCTGTTACTTTAGCATCACTCCAATTATATTTATATGGAGAATTACCTCCTGAAGCTAAAATATGTGCATCGGCATCCCAATATCCAAAACAACTTGTTGAATTTGGATGAGGTCCTCCAGAAGTAATTGAAACATTTAATTGATTTAAAATTGAAACATTCATAAAATCAACAGCAGTTTTACAAGCACTTTTTCCGGTAGCTGTTAAAGTAAGTTTTACTGTTTTAGAAGCTAAATCTGCTGGACCAGGTGTGTAAACTGGATGTAATAATGACGCATCATTAAATGTTCCATCTCCAGAAGTAGTCCATAATAATGCAGAATAAGTTGATGGAGTTCCTGTCGATGCAGTTATTGATGCTTTTCCATTATAACAAATCTCAACATCAGTACCTGCATCAATTTGTGGACCTTTGTCAACACTTAAAGTCATAGAACTAGAAACTGGATCACAATTCGCAAATCCTGTAGCTTTTAAAGTTAGTAATGCAAAACCTCCAGAAATATCGTTTGCACCTAATGTATAGGTTGGATGAAGTGTTGTTGTACTACTTAACAAACCGTCACCGACAACCTGCCATTGAAGGGTTTTAGAATGGGTTGCATCATCATTTACAAAAACATAATTTGAATTATAACAAATGATTGTATCACCACCTGAATTTGCAGTAACAGCATCATATAAATTTACTGTTTTAAAGTCAGTTAAATCAGAACAAGATGATAATGCAGTTACATTTAACGTTAATTTTACATTTCCAGCTGCTTTATCGGCTACACTTGGAATATAAGCTGGTGCAATTACCTTATTATCAGAAAAGCTTCCAGTACCTGATGTAATCCATTTTAAAGATGCATAATTAGTTGCAGATGCATCTATTATTACAATTGGTTTATTTTTACAAACATCCATATCAGCACCAGCTTCTACCGATGCGGGATCATTCATTGTTAAAACCATTGAATCCGCTTTTGAAATAGCCGAACATGCTAATTTACCAGTAACAGCTAATTTTAAAAGGACCAGTCCTTTTGTTTTATCTGTTGCACCAGGAGTATATATTGGATGCAAAGCAACAGCACTGTTAAAACTACCATCACCACCAGGAGCTGACCACGTAAGTGTATTGTTATTTGAAACTGATGAAGTACTTAATGTATAAGACGATTTAGAACAAACAGTAGTATCATTACCAGCAAAAACAGTTGGTTGATCATGTAAGTTAACTGTTATTTGTGATGGGTAATCAGGACAAGGACTATTACCTTTGGCTGTAAGCGTTAGTTTAACAAGACTTAATGTTAAATCTCCAGCACTAGGAGTATATGTTGTAATTTTTGCCGTTGGTGCAGAAAATGAACCTGTTCCAGTTGAAGTCCAAAGTAGTGAGCTATAGTTTTTAGCTGAAGCATCTGAAATTGATAATGAAGACCCCTTACAAACATCATGATCGACACCTGCTGATGCAAACGAACTATCAATTAGTGATACTTTTACAGAATCTTTTACTTGCATAGCAATACAACCACCTGTTCCAGTAGCAGTAACTTTTAGTAGAACTGAATTGTTTAAAGTATCTGTTGTTCCTGGTGTATAAATTGGTTTTAATAAGGTTTTATCATTAAAAGTTCCGTCACCAGCAGTACTCCATTGAATAGCACTATAGGAAGCAGCAGTTGTTGCTTTTAAATCATATGATTTCCAAGTACAAACAGAACTATCATTTCCTGCTTCAATTGTAGGTTGATCGAATAAAGTTACTTTTAACACAGAAGGTACATCAGGACAAGGATTTATACCTTTCGCTGTTAATGTTAGATTCACAAATCCCGCAGCTTTATCAGCAGCACTTGGATTATAGGTTGTAACCAAAGTATTAGTACTTGATAAGGTTCCAGCAGTCCCTGAAGTAGACCATAATACAGATGTATAGTTTTTTGCTTTGGCATTTGATATTGTAAATGATGAACCTTTACATAAATCTTGATTAGGTCCAGCTAAAGCATAGGCACTATCAATCATCGTAAGTACCATTGTATCTACAACAGTAGATGAAAGACATCCACCAGTTCCGGTTCCAGTTAATATTAATGATACCACACCTGATGCTGTATCATTTTTCCCCGGTGTGTATACAGGTTTTAAGATTGTTGAATTATTAAAAGTACCATCACCAGAACTTGTCCATTTCAATGCACTACAAAAAGTTTGATTCGGTTCTGTTAATGTAAAATCACCATTTGAACATACTTTATAATCAGATCCTGCACTAACAGTTGGAGGGTCGAAAAAAGAAAGTTTAACCGTTGATTGATAATCAACGCAAGGAGCAACTGCCGTTGCTTTTAATGTTAAAATTACAGATCCAGCTGTTTTATCGGCAGGACTTGGTGTATAAATTGGCTTTAAGATTGAGCTACTTGAAAAACTACCAGAACCATTTGTTGTCCACACAAGAACTGTATACGAATGAGCCGTAGCTGTAGAAGCAGTATAAGTATTCCCTTTACACATATTCAAATCGGTACCAGCAAATGTTCTTGCAGTATCAATCATAGTAAAATCTAAAGAGTCTTTTACTATTCGAGTTAAACATCCATTTGTACCTTTAATTGCAAGAAATAATCTTGCTGATTTTGCAATCGTATCATTAGTTCCAAAGGTATAATTAGGATTTAATATTGCTGCATTTGAGAAAATACCATCACCACTTTTAGTCCACGTAATTGTACTATAATTAGACGCTGTTGCTCCAGATAATGGAAATGTAAAACTACTTAAACAAACAGTTTGATCTGAACCTGCAAATACGGTTGGAAGTGGCGATATCGTGACGATTCTTGAATCGGTTACATTATTACAACCTGCCAATCCAGTCCCATTTATAGTTAAAGTAACAGTTCCTGATAATTTATCATTAACTCCTGGTGTATAAATAGGATTTCGGATTGAAGTACTTGAAAATGTTCCATCTCCAGAAGTTACCCAAGCAATTTTTGAACAGTTTGAAGCAACTGTTGCACCTAAATTTACGGTTAAATCAGCACAAATTGTAGTATCAACACTTGCATTAACAACAGGCTCAAGTATTGCTCCAATTGTCACATCATTTGCAGCCTTTTTTTCACAACCAATACTATCTTTAGCCCAAATGGCATAAATATATCCAGTATGTAAATTTGAAAAATTACTATCTAATTGATACGCTCTATTATCTAAACCATTTGAACTTACAAGCTTAAACTGACGAGGGCCAAGACCTCCAGTCATTTTAATCGCAATTGTTCCATTATTTTGAGATCCACAAGATGCAGTATTTGTAACAGGATCATTAATAAATACAAATGGTCGAGGGCCAGTATAGCCAGGTTGACCAGGGTAATAAAAATTTGCACCAGAAACAGTACAACTATTTGCATCTGTTACGTCACAACTATAATTATTATTACACAAACCAGTTGCAATTTTAGTCGTTTGTTGAGGAGAAATATTCCATTTATAAGAATATGGAGCAACACCACCAGTTGGATTTGCACTCAACTGAGCGTCACAACTCGTCAATGCACAAGTCACATCTTTTACAACAGCAAGAGAAACAGACATTTGAGATGGCCAAGTTGATGGATAGACAATCGACTTTACAACATCTGGATTTCCGGTTTTACTTACCGTAACCGAATATGAATGACCACTGTATGATGGATCTAATATTAAACTATCAAATGAATATGTTAATGGTTGGGTATTTTTAGCTTGAATTAATGGTATTGAAGCCGAATTATCGAATAACTTATAGTTTGCATTAAACGAAACTCCAGATACATAAACAGTTACCTTTCCTTTTGTCTTTCCTGTTTTATCGCACTTATATGGAGTAACAGCAATAGAATCAACCGTTAAGGCTCTTTTAAGCGAATTAGTTAATAGATTATAGAATAAGTTCCCTTGTTGCAAATCTGTATCCCAATTTCCTAATACAATTATTGTTGATTTTGTTCCATCAAATTTTAAATTTTGAGTAGAGCCAAACAACCATCGAGTTACTGTAACTTTAGATGAACCTAGAATAAAACTCCTTGATTGAGAGCCATTGCCATCAAATGTATAGGCAAATACGTCTTTATTATTTGTTTCAAAAGATCCCGATTGAAGGGTTATATTTTTAGCCGTATTTAAATCTGTTAACAAAGTCCAAGATCCAGTACCATTGAACAATATATTGGCATTAATTTTTTGAGAAAGAGAAATGGCATTTTTATCTGATCCAGCAAAAATGATAGTTCCTGCATAAGAATCAACAAAACTATCGGTAATTGAGTAAGAACCATTAACAGTAATTGTTGTAGTTGACTTACCAATAAGTTCGGGATTGAGATTTGTATTTGACCAATTTAGATTATTACAAAACACATTTCCAGCAATTGTAATGCTTTGACCTGTTGCTGTAAACGATTTTGAATCGATAAATACATTATCATTCAAGGTTGGAACTAAAGCCCCTCCGTTTCCACCAGAAACGGTTGACCAATGCGATGCATCAGTCCAAACGCCACTTCCTCCAACCCAGTATCTATCTGCAGAGAATGAATAAAGGCTTAATGAGGAAATTAAAGTAATGAGCCATATTTTAAGTAATTTTGCCTTCATCTATATTTTATTCTAAAATTTTATATTAACACTAGCGTTATATTACGGGATGTTTGTTAATAAGTTTCCAATACCTGTTAATAATTATACACAAACGTAACTGTTTTTTCAGAAAAAGTAAAGCTTTCATCAAAAAAAAACCATACTAATTCTAAATTTTGTTTTTAGAGATAAAAGAACTTTAATCGTTTTTACCTAAAACGTTTAACTTGATTGTTGGATGAAATGTTTCTATATTAGAAACATTTGAAAACACATAAACCCTATAATATATTTAATGTCTGCACAATAGACTACAAATAATTTACGTTTTAATTGTATTTTCCCAAATAAGTAAATTAGCATAACGCCAAATAAAACCAATTTTTTTTTCATTTCCTTCTAAAAATATTTTATCCCATTTTTTAAGTAAAATATTTTTATTTACTACTCTTAAAGACTCATCAATACTGAAAATTAATTCTTTTAGATGTTTATTTACGGATATTATCCATTCTGTTTGAGGTGTAGCATAGCCTAATTTATCGGTTCGAAGTCGATTTTTTTCATTCACGATATTTTTCATTGACTCACGAAGCAAAGATTTACTCCATCCGTTTACAATTTTATAACTTGATGGAATACTAAAAACATATTCAATTAAAGCTAAATCATCAGAAAAAGGAGTACGCGATTCAATACCCAAAGCCATACTACATCGATCTTCCCAATGCAACAAAGATTTAAGATAACCATTCTCGAAATGAGACTTAAGTAATGAATTTACATTTAACGAACTATAACTCCCTGACAAAGAGACTTCACGTTCATGTTCCTTCAAAAAATCTTTATGTAAGAACATTGTTTCTGGCTTTGAAAATGAAAATAGAATTTTCTTAAGTGGAAGTGGAAGTCTATCAGAATAAATCTTTAAGACATTGATTACATATAATTTGACAGAAATAGGTGCATTTTTAATTGCTTGAAGCTCTTGATACAATTGACCAAAATTTCCGTTTTTAATAAAATTTAAACATTGAGAAACGTAAAACTCTAAATAACCAGCAAATAATTCATCACCACCTTGACCATCGAGCAAAATTGGGATATTATGGTACTTGGCATTTTGCATGACTTTATACTGAGCATAAGTTCCCGTTGAAAGTAGTGGAACATCTTGATAATAAATAATATTTGCTAATTCAGACATTAAATTAGAAGAATCACAATATGCTTTATTCCAAAGCACATTACAATCGTCAGCAACATTCTTTGCCCATCGCGATTCATCTTTGTCAATTGAATCATTTACGGCAGTAAAAACTTGTAATTCAGAACCTAAAAAGGGGATTTTATCTCTCTTATTTATTTGATTTGCAACAGAAACGATTGAAGAACTGTCGACACCTCCACTTAAACAAAAACCAATTGGCACATCTGAATGTAATCGAGACTCTACTGCATTAAATATTAAATTCTTACAATTATCGACATACAATTTATTTTTTGAAGGATCAAATTTTTCATTTTCAAGATTGACTGGTAAATCATAATATTTCGTTTTTGAAAATTGTAATGATTTACAGTCAAAAATAAATGATTCAGAGGGTAACAGTTCAATTATATTTTGATGAAAATCTTCATTTCCATTATCGATTGACGATTGTGCTAAGAAGTTAAAAACAGCTTTTTCGTTTAATCGCGATTTATTTTGAGGTATGGTTAACAAAGCCTTTTGTTCTGAAGCAAACGCAAAAAAATCATCATTTAAACTATAATACATGGGTTTGACACCAAAACGATCGCGTGCACCAAACAGAATATTTTTACTTTTATCGTAAATAACAAAAGCCCACATTCCATCAAAATGACTGAGACAATTTACTCCATATTGTTTGTAAGAAGCAAGAATTACTTCAGTGTCACTTTCTGAAACGAACTTGTGACCATGATTATGGAGTTGAATTTTAAGCGTTTTGTAATTATAGATTTCTCCATTAAAAACAATCCAAATATCATTATTTGAGAAACTCATGGGTTGATGACCAGCAGGAGATAAATCGACAATTGAAAGTCGTCGATGCCCAAATGATAATTGAGATTTTTGAGAAATTGATTGAATAAGAACGTTTGGTGAATATTGATAACGAGAGTCTTTAACTGATTGTTGAGTATTATTTCCATAACAAACAAGTTCAGAATTATCATCCCATAAGGCATAACCTTCATCATCGGGTCCACGATGCCTAAGTGTTTCAGTCATTTGACTTATAATCTGATTGACAGAATATTTATAAGACGATGATTTTAAATAAAAACCGGTTATTCCACACATAGTTTGTACTGAAAATATCAGTATTACTTTAAAAAACTTTAATACAAATATATTAAAGTTTTATTCTCTATTTCAGCATTTTACAATTAAAGTAACATGATGTTACTTTGCTTAAAAATGAATGAGTAAAAACTTTATATTTATAAAAAATAATTTAAATGATTTTTGGCTTAATTAAAGACATAAAACAGATTGGTTTAAAAGAATTTAAAACACTTTTTACTGGTACTGTGATTGCTCAAGCAATTACTTTAGCCGTATTACCTATACTTACAAAACTTTATTCCCCTCAACAGTTTGGCGAATTTGCACTTTTTTTTAGCATTGCCAATGCAATAGGAATGGTATCGGCAGGAAGATTTGATGCAGCTTTAATGCTACCAAAACAAAGTGATGAAGCTCAAAGACTTATTTTAGCAGGATTCATTTTTTGTAGCATAATATCAATTACGACTTTAGCTTTTTTACTATTTACCCCATCATCAAAAACAACAGGGACGTTTTTAAATATTTCAACACATTTTAGTTTATTTACAACACTTGCAATATTTTTGACTGGTACTTTTGCATTGCTTTCAGCGATTAACAATAGAGATAAAAACTATAAAGAAATTGCTAGAACCAAAATTGTACAAAATATAACGATTGGAGGATTATCAATACTATTTGGATTATTAACTTTTGGTACAAAAGGATTAATTTTTGGTTTTATATTAGGATTAACGACATCGTGTTTTTTACTTTTTAAAAAATCAAAAATCTCAATTTTCTCAATTCAAAAAAAATCAATTTTACCATTAATTAAAGCTTATAAATCATTTCCATTATATTCAGTTCCAATGGTGTTTTTGAATTCAATTTCGATTAACATTCTCATTTTTTTACTAATGTCTTATGTCGGATCATCATTTGTTGGACTATATTCACAAGCCTTTAAAGCTGTTAATTTCCCTTTGTTTATTATTTCATCATCATTTGCACCTCTATTTTTTGAAAAGGCAACTAACAGTGAAAATAAAATGAAATTAGTAAGCTATTCTTTAGGAATAAGCTTGATCGTTGGATTTACTATTTTATGTCCATTACTCATTTGGGGTGAGTCATTATTTGGATTTGTTTTTGGCGAAAATTGGCGAATCTCAGGAAAAATTGCTGCTTTACTTATTCCATTAACAGTTACAAGTTTTGCTGCAACGAACATCAGTAATATCTTTGCTGCATTACACAAAAACTTCATACTTCTAGTTTGGCAAATTATTTATTTACTTTTGTCATGCGTATTATTCTACTATCTACGCAATAACGATAAAATGGAGATTATTTCACTTTATTCGTGGTTTGGAACAATAATGTATATTTTGTTGTTTGGAATAATTTTCATGATTCTAAAAGTAAAAAAATGATAGCTAAAATATTTTCATTGTTTTGCAGATTATTTTATAATAAGTTTAATCCTAAAGGCTATTCTAAAAAGGCGATTTTGCAATATATTTTTATGCAAAAAATAATTGGAATAAACAGAAGTATTCAATGGCCTGTACATTGGAGCTCTCAAGTTATAGGTCACGAAAATATTGAAACAACAGACCTTGCAATTGGATATATGCCAAGCTGTTACATTGATGGACGAAATGGCATAAAAATTGGCAAAAATGTAATTTTAGCATCTAATGTTTCGGTAATTAGTCAAAACCACGATAGCAATAATTATGAAAAATACATTTTTGAAAAGCCAATTTGGATTGCAGATAATTGTTGGATAGGAACACAGGTGGTGATTTTACCAGGAATTGAGCTTGGCCAACATACGATTGTTGCTGCAGGTGCAGTTGTAACAAAATCATTTCCCGAAGGAAATCAGATAATTGGAGGAAATCCTGCGGTTGTTATTAAAAAGATTGACGATTACATTGAGAAATTATGATTTTTTAATCAACTCATAAACACTTACTATTTTTTGCAAGGATTTGCTATCTTTGTCGTCAACAAACAGGGGTGCCTTGGAAGGCTGAGATCATACCCGTAGAACCTGATGCAGGTAATGCTGCCGAAGGGAATGCGTTTCGCGACTTTTCATTTACCCTATTTTTATTAATTTTAAACATGAAAGTACAAGTAAATAATAGCAAAATGATTTTTGATGAAACCGTATCAATACGTTCAATTCTCGAAAAAACCAACTCTCCAACCGAAGGTGTAGCTTTTGCAGTAAACGACAGTGTTGTTCCTCGCTCACAATGGGATAGCTTTGTTATTAAAGAAAATGATAATATTTTAATCATTAAAGCTGCTCGTGGCGGTTGAAATATTAACCGCAAAGTACACAAAGATTAACGCAAAGCTCGCAAAGTATCGATTAAATTCTTTGTGGTACTTAGCGAAACCTCTGCGAACATTGCGTTTAAACAACTAAAAATTAAGAACTAAAAACTCACAACTATAAAAATGGAATTTAAAAAAGTAACCAACGAACCAATTATCGGTTCACACAAAGTATATATTCAAGGGCAATTGCACGATATTAAAGTTGCAATGCGTGAAATCACCCTATCTGATACAATTGATTCTTGTGGGAATGTTATAAAAAACGAACCTGTAACAGTTTACGATACTTCGGGACCATTTACCGATCCATCAATAGAAATTGATATTACCAAAGGTGTTCCAAACATTCGTGAAGAATGGATTCGCTCACGTGGCGATGTTGAAGAACTTCCAACGTTTAGTTCAGAGTTTGCTAAAAAACGATATGCAGACAAAAGTCTCGATTCAATGCGTTTTGAGCATGTTCGCACTCGCCCAGTGCGAGCAAAAGAAGGAAAATGTGTGAGTCAGTTGTGGTATGCTCGTCAAGGAATTATTACTCCTGAAATGGAATATGTTGCCATTCGCGAAAATCAAAGATTGAACGAAGTAGCCGAACTTGGCTTTCAACATCCTGGCCAAAGCTTTGGAGCAAATACACCAAAAACATTTATAACTCCCGAATTTGTTCGTAGTGAAATAGCTTGTGGACGTGCTGTACTTCCAGCAAACATTAATCATCCCGAAAGCGAGCCAATGATTATTGGTCGTAATTTTTTGGTTAAAATAAATGCTAATATTGGAAATTCACCAACTACATCAAGTATCGAAGATGAGGTTGAAAAATCTATTTGGGCAATTCGTTGGGGATCGGACACGGTAATGGATTTATCGACTGGAGCAAATATTCACGAAACACGCGAATGGATTATTCGCAACTCGCCAGTTCCAATTGGAACCGTGCCTTTGTATCAAGCATTAGAGAAATGTAATGGCAAGGTCGAAGATTTAACGTGGGAACTGTATCGCGATACACTAATAGAACAATGCGAGCAAGGTGTCGATTATTTTACCATTCATGCTGGTTTACTTTGGAGCCATGTTCCATTAACTGCGCAACGAGTTACAGGAATTGTTTCGCGTGGTGGTGCAATTATGGGTAAATGGTGTTTGATACATCATAAAGAAAACTTTACCAATACTCATTTCGCCGAAATTTGCGACATCTTAGCAAAATACGATGTTGGCGTGTCTATTGGTGATGGACTTCGCCCAGGTTCTGGTGCCGATGCTAATGATGCAGCTCAATTTGGAGAACTAAAAGAACTTGGTAGATTAACTAAGATCGCTTGGGATCGTCATGTACAAGTAATCATCGAAGGCCCTGGACATGTGCCAATGCAATTGATCAAAGAAAATATGGATAAGCAATTGGAGTTTTGCAATGAAGCTCCATTCTATACATTAGGACCATTGGTTACCGATATTGCACCGGGCTACGACCATATAACTGCAGCTATTGGTGGAGCAATGATAGGTTGGTACGGTGCTGCAATGTTGTGTTATGTTACCGAAAAAGAACATCTAGGCTTGCCCGATAAAGAAGACGTAAAACGTGGTGTAGTTACGTTTAAGCTTGCTGCTCACGCAGCCGACCTTGCGAAAGGACATCCAGGAGCACAATATCGCGACAATGCAATGAGCAAAGCTCGTTTTGAATTCCGTTGGAGAGATCAATTCCATTTAGCTTTGGATCCCGAAACTGCTATTAAATATCACGACAAAACATTGCCCGACGAAGGTTATAAAGCAACTCATTTCTGCTCGATGTGTGGAGAACATTTCTGTTCAATGAAATCAAGCCACGAGTTACGAGCAATAGCAAAAGATCTTGAAGCAAAAGCTCAAGAATTTAAAGAAAAAGGTGGAGAAATTTATGTTTAATAATTAGGATAATTAGCTAATATTTAATGTGCTAATTGATAATTTAAACCAGTATAATAAAGGGATATAGAAATTTTACTTTCTGTATCCCTTTTATTTTAAAAAAACAAAACTTCAAAAATATTTTCATTTTTTTGTGATAATTTCATCATTCCAGCGAATAATAGGAAAACATTAAATAATTCACTGTTTGAAAAAGGAAGAATTCATATCGTTAATAAAAGTAAATCGAAATCTGATTTATAAAATTTGCGTTAGTTATTGCAAAGACGAGGAAAACAGAAAAGATTTAGAGCAGGAAATTCTGTTACAACTATGGAAATCGCTCAAAAGCTTCGATGGTCGTGTGAAAATCACAACATGGATGTATCGTATTGGCTTAAATACTGCCATTTCATTCTATCGTAATGAGAATAAAGGCAATGTAAAAAAGATACAACTCGACGAATCGATTATAACACTTTCAATCGATGAATATAATCCCGAAAAAGATCAAAACATTATTTTGCTGTATCAATTCATCGAAAAACTTGGCGAAATGGATAAAGCACTTATTTTACTGTATCTCGATGATGTAAAACACAAAGATATTGCCGAAATACTTGGGATATCGGAAAGCAACGTTGCTACTAAAATAAGCAGAATAAAACTCACATTAAAAGATCAGTTCAAAACTATTTAAAACGATAATCATGGAACTAGATGAACTTAAAAGTGCTTGGGCGCAATACGACAAAAAGCTTGAAGAAAACCTAAAGCTAAACGAAGAATTACTTCGAAAAATGAATCTCGAAAAAACAAAAAAAGAACTACAACATCCTCTAATAGGTGAAATAGTCAATATAATTGCTTTATCTCTTATTATTCTATTTATCGGTTCTAATACCATAAAATATCTACACGAATTGCGATTTAGCATCCCTGGCTTTATTTCTGTTGCAATAGCTCTGTTTGGATTAACGACAACCATAATGAAAACCAATAAACTTTTAAATATCGACTATTATGGATCATCAATTATTGCGTTACAAAAGGAAATTGCTTCGGTTAACAAATTCATTTTAACTCAACGGCGAATTGAATATTTTCTGATACCAATACTTATCATAGCTATGACTCCAATAGCTTTTAAGATAATTAACAATGTCGATCTTTATACTAGATTGACGTTATTTATAACAGAAATTGTATTAATTCTTGGCGTAAGTTTCCCAATAACTTTATGGGTAAATAAATATCTGTACGACAAGAAATTTCAGAATGCTAAACGTTTTTTGGAAGATATTGAACGATTCGAAAGAGAGGAGACCGTTAATGAATAAAATCTACCTAACCAATTAAATCACTTAAAATGAAAA
>Ga0302296_1000331_pt1 | contig 40600 bp, 59 predicted proteins | sample III_Fen_N3_1_FD_194546 | JGI IMG/M metagenome (GOLD analysis project Ga0302296, IMG submission 194546) | Peat permafrost microbial communities from Stordalen Mire near Abisko, Sweden - III_Fen_N3_1 | ecosystem: Environmental > Terrestrial > Soil > Wetlands > Permafrost | place: Sweden: Abisko... | reverse complement strand
TCCCTAACATCATCAATCCTGTTATGAGCGGACTTTGAGGATTGTTCAACAACAACCATTCTCTCTATCAGGTTGTTATGCTTGTTTTGAATTTTCTCCAAACGCTCAAACTGCTTGTCATTGTTCTCTTTATGCGATAATATTGTATTTTTTAAAACTTCAACACAAGTATTCAGTTTGCTTAAAAAGATAACTCCCATTACCACGTAAGCCAAAATCCCAAATACAATAGTCGCAACTAATTCAGGTGTCATATCTCTAATCCCTATTTATGTACTAACTCTGCTTTTAAAAAGCCCTGCCCAAATGCCCAACCTACCCAACCAAAAAATTAAATTAATTTTCTGACGTATTTTTTAACATTTCAATATTTGCCCTAAATCCGTTTGCCTGTTCTTCCGTCGCAAGGTATTTTTCATATACCGGCGTAGACAAATCAGGGTGCAACTCTTTTAACTTTGCTGCAACTTCAAACGCTACTTTTCTACCTATGTAGTCGTTTTGCTCAAGTAAATTCCTGCAAGCGTTTATTTCCGCTTGTTTTTGTTCTTCATCCATCTTGTGGCTCCTTTCGATTGAATAACTTTCCGAATAACAAATCCATATGGTGAACCGTTTAGCGAGCTTTGCGATATTTCATAGACTCTCGCTAACTCGCATAACTTGGTTTTGCCTGTTTAAGCGTCATTGTTTCACTCCTGCTCCTTGCGTATATTTACTATTACCCGATACGGAAGCAGAGCGGCGCATAAATACTGGAGGAAGAACACGGTGTATTGGAGGCGACCCCAGTACTGAGCAAAAGGCATGCATGCGTAGAAGCACCAGAGAGTGTTGTCGCAAGCCACCAAGAGACGCGACTGCTAATGGAATTTGTTTTTAATCTGCCCTTACATCCTGCCACACCTGCAAATAACGGATATTGTATAGCGTTGCTGTTTGAATATACATGCGACCAAATCTGTGCGCCATACAACTCAACTTCGTTCGGCAACCATAATTTACCCATATCAGCCCAGGCAAAACTATTTGAACTTATTAATAGCCCACTTACGCTATATTTACTTTCAAGTAGTTGGCGTTTTTGGACCATGCAGTCTTGAAGCGCTGTAGGCAATAATTGTAAAATACCACCTGCAGATGCATCAACACCATGCGCAACGGAGTTGTAAGCATTTGTTGAATAATTATTTACGCCATTTAAAACAGCGTATAATTTTGAAGAAATCCAGGGGTTGGCCTTGTCTGCGGTACCGTTGTTGTTATCGTTAGGTTGCCACTGTATAGCTGTATCCATACAAGTTTTTGTGATGAAATCTATATGATGAACAATGGCAGCATCACCGAAGCCCCAATATGTGTCTATCCCTGCAATCTGTGCGTTAAAGGTTTGAGCCGATATGCTATAGCCGCCGGCACTGCCTGCAGACATTGATACAGGGATATAGTCACCTACGTGAACACCTGTGAAATTAGCGGCTTGAGTTCTTGCCTTAATCCAAGCCCACGCATCGCCATTGTAGGGAGATGCCGCAATTTGCCCAAACTCCGCTTGCGGCTTGATAAATTGTTTTGTTTGTTATATCAATTTTCTTGATTGTTCCGTCAAGATATTTGATATAAACACAATTTGCGGTTGTGGTATCATCCCAAATAGTTATCCCTATCTGTTCAGATGCTTTTTTAAAAGCGACCAAGGTACCGTCATACACAGCCTTTGTGTTAAAATAATTATCGATTTCATCCTTGCTATCTGCCTTTAAAAGTATTTCAAATCTAGTATCCATTTTAGCCCCTCCTTTTTTTATTTTTATCTACCTACGTTGTTTTTTATAACGCTGCAATTTGCGTTCTAAGACTTTGTATCTGACCATCAATACTTTGCAATTTAGTTTTTGCAAAACGGTTAGGGCTAATTAATATCCCCTCAACGCCCTTGCCAGTGTTTGTTCAAGCGTATTTATTCCAGCCAACATAATTTTTGATAATTATCAACAACTTGAAACATCAAAAATATTATTATCGGATTAACTTTTGCAACTTCTAACAGGGCACAAAATATTTTAGTGCTTAAACACCTGTTATAACTTACATACTTGTGATTTTTGCAAAGAACATCATGAATGAAACTTGCTATAAGAAAATGGTTGTCTGTCTTAGAGCCAACCAAAAACCACGCAAAGCGTGGAATAGTTGCACCATCCCAAGTGAACTCTGCCTTTATTTCAAATTTATAAAGCACATTTTTATAATTAATATTACATTCTAAATCGTTGTTCAAAATAAACGGATAATCATTAATATCCTTAATCTGCTCGTCCGACATTTCGGGCAAAACAAACCTAATATCAGCGTCAGGCACAACATCAAAACAAATTGTTAAATTGTTTTTTGAATACCAAGTTATCACAGCACATCCTATCTTATATCTTTACAAATTTACTTAATCCCAAAATTGCTTTACATTTCTTTTGCTTCGTCAAACATTGTTTTAATTTCATCAAGAGTTAAACCCAATGCTTGACCGATAACAGGCACAAAACTGTTTCCGTAATAGAAGTTGTTTGTACCGCTATAATTAACCTTGGCAAGATATTTTTTGTCTGCATCAGCTATCACGTTGATTGCTGAATAAATATCATCCTCGGTTTTACTCTTTTTGAGGAATAGCCAAATAAGCAATTGCCTTTTAGTTATATTTTTTAAAGCTTGTTCCTGCTTTTCTTGCTCTGCAATTTCCGCTTTTTTTTCATCTGATAAATCAGTTGTCCAAACACCATTGATTTTTTCTATAACACTCTCGATAGAAAAGGGCGTGTTTTTCTTAGCCCACGCTTGATAATTTTGCCAGTCTGCATTATCGGGGCAATCAGGAATATTAGCCCCTGTGTCTAAATTTGTTACTCCGTTTTCTGTTAATTTATACATAATTTACTCCTTTAATATCCTGTGCTTGCTGTGAAGTGAAAATAAATACCCTCAGAAGCGTTAGCTCCACTGCCTGTAAGAATGCAACCTATTAACCCAATTGCCCCAACTGTAGCAGAACAATGAATAGACCTATTAGAGTTAAATATATATCCACTAGCTCCGTTATTGGGGTCATACACTGTTACCGTAGGTGTAACACGCATCATACCGCCAAAGGCAAAATACCCCACATCATAAAAAGTATAAGCATTTATAGTTAACTTACAAAGATTGCCATCAGTTGTAATACTTGCAGGTGCAGTTGCATAATCATAAGATTTACGATAATCAAAACCACATACGACAAGTTCATTAATAAAGTCAGGAACTTCAAAAATAGTTGCAATTGTTCCATTTTCAAATTGGGCATTTGCAACTGTACCACTTGAGAACTTAACCGTGACATTTGAACCTCCTGCAAGAGCAATATTACCCCCATTTGTAATAGCCGTGCCGTTCACCGTAGCAGTTGCTGTACCATTCCAAGAAAGAGTATACGTGCCACTTTGCAACCAAGACCCAAATATTATTTGTTCAACACCTCCTGATGGAGCAGTAATTGTTCGAGTTCCATTACTATCAGTGAAAGTTAAATTTTGACCGCTAGTAACAACTCTCCATCTATCAAGTGTAACTTGATTAGCAGTTGTAGTTGCCACCCCACTTACATAAGCTCTTTGGTTTACGAAAAAACTAGCATTTGTAAGAAGATTCTTTCGAGTTACCCCAATGTCAGAAGCAACTTGGGCAGGAGTTCTATTTTCATATCCTGTTAAGTCAGATTTCATTCTATGATAATTTAAAGCCACAGGAGTAGGAAAATTAACGGTTGCAGCACTATTTGCAGCAGCAGTTGCGCTATTAGCCGCACTTGTTTGTGCAGCGCTTGCCGTTAATGCTGATTGAGTTGCCGCATCTGCTGCACTTACAGCAGATGCGGCACTATTAGTTAAAGCATTAATCAAGTCATCGGCACTTTGAGAAGAGCCTTCTTTGGTTTTGATACTTCTTTCAACTTTTCGATTAACTATTTGCAAGCATCTTACGATATAATCAAGAGTTCTTTCCAGGACAGGAACGGCAGTAAATCCGCTTTCCTGTTTTATAGGCAATGAACTTACCAAGGAAATAATCTCAGAATCAGTTAAGACACTGTGCGTTGAGCCGCTCAAAGGGAATGTGATATAACTTCCATTTGCATTTCCAAATTCGTGTATCGAATAATCGACACCGTACACAAGAGGATGAGCTTCATCACCATCCAGGAACACAACTAATTCGCTTGTTTTATTCACTAAAAAATCGAAATTGAAGGTTATTGAACTTCCGTTACCACTCCAATTGTTGAAGGGTTGTGTTGTTAAAATAGTCATGAGGATCCTTTCTATAAATTAAATTATTTTTACTCTTCACCTGCAGCATGAGCCGCACGCTTTTCTCCGGAGCCCTGAACTCTCAACGCACCTTTTAATAAATCACCCTGAGCAATATCGCCAATTCCACCGAGAGTGTTATAAATAGAATTGACAGGAATCCCAAATCCGTAAGCAGTTACAACGCCACCAAATTTGAAGAAATCTTCGAAGCTTACATCATCTTTGGCAATTTTAAGAATCTGATCTTGAATATCGCCAACCAATGGCAGTTTTGCGGAAAAGTCCATATAATCAGGCTTTTCACCTGTTGTGGATTCCATAGCCTTTTTATACAATACACTTGCTATAATTTGATAAATCTCGCCCCATATAGCATTAGCATCAGCGTTTAAATCAAATAATGAAAGTATTGCATCATCACGCAAATCATCGGAGTCGCCAGTTGCAAGCAAAGCAACCCAAGATAATGAAGTGGCCGAACGGTACATGAATGAGTTCAAATACATATAAATAAACAGAGTTTTTGCCATCTGCCCCTTGGTCATTTCACCTTTTGTGTAAGAAATTATTGCATCAGCAGCTTTTCTTATATATTGAGCTTGTGCATTACGGTAAGCAGTAACCAATGAAGCTATACCTCTTTCGTTACGTGATTTAATTTGGTAATTGGCCAAAGTTGATGTTTCAGATGCTTGCATAGTCCGCTGAGTATGATTTAAAAACTCTTCAACGGCATCAGCTTCAGACATTCCCTCTTCTTTCATAAGATATTCAAGATAAGGGCGGCCGCCAAACGCTATGGCGAAAATATCACCTGCACGAATATTCAAGGTGAGGGCATCTTTTATTTTGCCGGTTTTAGCAAACAAGCTATTAGTTATTTCATCTTCTAAAAATTCATTCTGGCCACCAGTCTCAAAACGTGCCTTCAGGTATGGGATTTTATTCATCAATTCCATTGTACCTTTTGCATCTTTAACCGCAGCCAAAAACCCTGCAGCCCATTGTGCAGCCGGCATAACTTCAGAGTAATTCATCGCCGTAATTCCCTGCTTAATAGTGATAGAAGCCTTAAATGAAATATTACTTATAAGGTAATTAGAAATTATTGCATCAGTTATTTTCTGATCTTCGTTATAATTTTGTGCTTGCGATTTATAGGTATTAGCCGTTAATTGTCTAAGAAATTCTTGATATACAGGCTTATCAAATTTTTGCTCAATTAATTTCTGCAAGGTTGTATTCTTAAAAATTTTATTTTGTTTATCAAGCGTTTCCGTCATGTGAATAAATTTACTCATAGTGTCAATATGCTGAAACATCATAACAACTGGATTGCCAAAATTCTGCGTTAAATTTTTACTTGCTGAACGGTGTTTGATTGCACCTGGATCAGTACTTTTCATCGCAAAATCTGTAAGCAAATCAACCTCTGAAATCCGCTCAACTTTCGATGGGAAGTAATTAGCCACACGAGGTAGATCGATCCCATATTTTTTAATAAAAGCCTCGTTTGTTTTAGGATAAATACTATTCACGGTATGCATCATTAAATCACCAAGTAGTTTATCTTTATCGCTCAATTCGTTAAACATTCTATCAAGCTCTAAATCCCCAATAGTGCCATCCTCTTTGATGTCGCCAAATTGTCTAAGCAAACGCTCATGCAAAATCTCATTTTTATCCCACATATAAGCAAGAATAAGCTCCATTTTGTTCATTGGCTTAGGCTCTTTTCTGAACGAGCCGACGTTTTCAACATCTGGCACATTTTCATAAAAAACAAATTTCTGTTTAAGATTTTCAATAATAGGCACATCAAAATTATCAACACTTTTACCATATATTTGAGCAACACCCTCTGCAAATTTTTTCTTTTTGCTCCAAGCGAAAACCTTAGCATCACGCTCAGATTTTAATAAAGAGTATTTTTTCATAATTTTATTATTAAACAAAGCATTTAAAGCACTTTCCCAGTTGACAAAACTTTTTAAATATATGTTTTCAACCCATGAAGCATTTTTTGTTTTTGCATCCAAAACCTTGACGGCTTCTACAATATAATTGGCAAGATTTAATTTTGCAGAAAAATCCTCTTCGCTTTTAGCCTCATTGCCGGCAAGCTTCATCTTAATAATATCGTCATACATCGCTTTAGCTGATTCTGTGCTTGTGTACGTCAAACCGTTTGCTTTATAATTTATGAAGGCGTTAATAATTTTATCTTCAAAGCTCAACCCATTCTCTTCATGGAAATCAGTAATACTAAGCCTGATATCGTTGGCCTGCTCAACACTCATAGCTTCAACTTCACGCATACTTTCAAACGTTTTGTTGGTTGTGTAATCATATTTACCAACTGTTTTATTAGAACGTTTAATATTTTTAGTGCCCTGAAGCTCTTTGTGGATTTCAGCCATCAAGCGTTTTTTATAATTAATGTCGTCCATTGTCTTTGCGATATCAAGAATGCTGTCAATTTGAGCTTCTAAGAAATTAATTGAAGGAATATCAAGAATATTTGCCGTAAGCTTCGCCTGATCCCTTGGAGTAAGGAACTTAATGCTTTTCATTGCCGCTTTAACAACATCCTGATATTTTTCGACACTACTCATATATTGACCTGCTTCATGAGCAGCCTTGAGTATTGTTTCTTTAGCCTGTTCAAACTTATCCATTTTCTCAAAACGTTCAATATACGCAACATCTTTTTCATGTTTATCCGCATACGTCATAACAAAATCAGAATCAACTGTATCTAACCAATTCCAAAACGCAGCAAGGGGAATATCTCTGTCTGCGGCATTTTTATATTGGTTAAGCAAATATTGATACTGTTGCTCAGTTCTATCCAAAAAACCATACTGTTCAAGGCTTTGTTTATATGTTTTGTCTACAATCGTATTGTAGGCTTCAAGTGCGAGAGCATAATCATCAGCCTCACCCCACTGAAGAGGGTTACGGAAGAACTCACCCCATTCAGGCAAGAACCCATCAGCGGCACTTATTTTATCTTCTACATGTTCAAGTGATAATTCAATCTTTTCTTTTTGCTTTAATATTTTATTATTTTCTGATGTACTTTCAAGGATGGTTTTGAGCCATTTTGAGCTTTTGCCAAGAGCAACAGAAAGAATGTGATAAGCTGCATCTTTATGACGTGTTTCAGTATCACTAAGTTTTTCAAGTCCCACGAACTTTGTTTTTTCAACAAGTGAATCAATTTGCTTTTGTTTTTCAGATTTTTCACTAAATAAATTATCGAATACTTTTTGGATCTTATTAAGTTCTTCATCAGAAAAATCAGCAATCTGAGAAACATGGCTATAAATACCTTTAAGCCATACCTTGAACCGTTCAAAAACCTCACGCAAATTACTTGTAGGAGCTTGTCCTTTATAAAGATATGCAGTAAAACCTTTGGCGAATTTTTCCTGCTGTGCAACTGAATAATCACCGCCTTCATAACCAAGCCACTCATTTACCTCCGCAAGAACTTCCTGAGAAGTCTTATCATTCTGGGCAAATTCATTTAACCCTTGAAGAAACAAGTGACCCATTTCATGTACAAGCGTAGATTCGTTGGCCTCTTTCATTACGCCAATAATATTTTTATCTTTTCCTTCCTGGAAATAACCGAGATATTCAAATTCTTTAGCCTTTTTATTTATGGCAACATCTTTATGCAAATCCCCCAAAGACTTTGGCTGCGTGAAATCATCATCTGTATTTTTTTCTTGATAGTAAGTTTTTGAATCTTCACCCTTATTCTCAATACTATCTAGGTGTTGAAGGTGCTCTTCTATAGTACCGCTTTTTTCACTATTAATAGGGTTTATATCAACTTTTACATTCTTACCTAATGCATTTTGTATTTTTAACTTTGCCTCAGAAAACATATTAAAAGCTGCATCCTCACGCATGGAGCCTGAATATTGAACCAACACATCTAGATCAGATTTTTTCGTGTTAGTTCCCTTTGTAAAACTACCATAAATTTTAACGCCCTCAATTTTAAATTCAGATTCATCAACATTGCTGTCGGCTAAAACACCTTCAATGTCAGCAGAAAGCATGCCTTCAATTTCTTCCGGCTTCGATCCAAAGTTTTTTTCAATATTCTTTTGATCAGAAATATTGTTAGTTCTTTTTTGAAATACTACTTCAGGCACGTTGTCGCCAGTCAACTTATCAAAAGGAACCTCTTGAGCACTATTTGATTTTTTATCGATAATTTTTGATGGACTGTTTTCAAGGCTGTATGTATCCGTAGAGTTATCATAAGAATAACCGTCAGTTGCATACTGAACTATTTCATCAAGATCATTTGTGTTATATTTTTTTTGAAGATCCTCCAAATTGGCAGAGGACATAAAATTTCCACTTTCCCCAGAATATACTTCAACTTTAGTTTTACCACTATTTTTACTTGTTTTGATTGATACTTTTCTTATAGATCCCTTGTTGTCAACGGTGTACTCTTCATCATAAACTTTATTGCTAACACTGTTTTTAGAAACATCACCCTCAACTGGCTTATTTTGAAATGTCAATTTATTAAACCAATCCTGCACTTGCTCTTTGTTGGACCCAAATTTTTTCGCAAACGCACCGGCTAGTTTTGCAGCAGAAAATACCTGATTTTCTTTCTCGGCAGAAACGTTTCCATCAGCATCTTTGTGAGCCTCAATAGCTTTATCAAAAAAGTTCTTTTCTATATCCTGAGCTTCAACATCCGTTATATGATCCTTAGCAATGCTGTCAAGCGTATCAAGATTATCATTGATTAAATCAGCACGCTCATCAACAGACATGGATTCAGTAAGCTTTTTTGCTTGCATTGTGTCCATACCATTTTTAATAAGAATATTAGTAGCAGTCATTGAAGTACCAATTCCGCCGATAAGCATTGAAGGGCCTATAGCACTAACTCCTGCTTGAATAATTTCACCAACATGACGTCTCAAAGCCCCTTGGTTAATCTTTCCGTCCTCAAAAAGCATATCGTCATAATTGCCGGCAATTTTTTTAGAATATTCTTCAGCAACAATATTGCTCACTTGCTGAACTGATTCAGTTGCAGCCTCAGTTCCCATACTTTTAATTAAATTCTTACCCGCATTTAAAAGCTGATTTCTTAATCCTTCGTTTTCTACGACCTCTTTAAGAAAATCTTTTTTAGCTTGTTTGAACACTTTATCCATACCTGGAAAAGTTTTAAGCTCAGCAGCTAATCCGATTGTTTCAAGCCCTGCGTTTGCTATTCCTACCCCTATTGAGGCATTATTAACCAAATCCTCAGGTAACGGTTTACCGTCTTTATCCATCATATTTTTTAATTCTTGACGAGCAAACCCTGCTTCAAGTTCAAACGATTTACGAGCTGCCCCGGTACCACCGCCAAGCCGTACCCCTGCACTAAAGCCTTCAATCATTCCACCAATGGGATTACCTTTTCTCAACCCCCACAAAGCACCACCAAGAGCACCGACACCACCAACTATTGCACCTGATAAACCTGCTTCTTTTGCAACTTCAACAGAAGTAGAAAGATTTTCAAACATATCGGCATAACCTTTTTTAATCGAATTAGCAGCCCTTTCAGGTAAATTAGATATATTTTCATCAGCATATTTAACTTCAGGCACGCCAAAATCAGGATGCTCAGCACTTTCAATATCATTCATCCGCTTTTTTTCGTCGGACGTTATATTGTGAAAGATCTCTTTTGCATTCAACTCAGCAGCTTCAACATTCTTTTCACCTTGAGAATAGGCTTTAAAAGGAGTTTGTGCAACCCATCTTAAAGCTTGCCCGATTTTGTCAAGCAAGTTTGGAGCCTTAGATATTTCACCGTTTTTACGTGCATAATCGTTGTACTCTACGCTTCCGACCTGCAACCGATTCTGATTACTATCTTCGTCTACTGCAACCGCAGTGCCGATGTCAAAACCTTTCGTTTGCTTTTTTTCCTGTTCGTCGTCTATTATTGCCGTATTTAAATCAAATGTCATTTATAATTCCCTTATTACTTTTGTAGGTTTACCGCTAGAATCGACAGCAACTAAAGCTCTATTTCCGCTTGCATCTACCATAATTTTTTGGCCAGGAGTTGCCACCACATTATTAGAAGGTTTATTCTGTGCCACAACTGCAGCACCACCCCCAGTATTCATAGTTACGTGAATGTGGTTAGCATGATCCGTACCGTGCTTTTTATCAAAAGCTCTTTGATCAATAACGTTTTTATTGCCTGCAAATTTTCTCAAAAGTTGAGGATCAGAAGTTCCCAATTTTGCCTCAGGGAAATCTTTTAAAATATTGTTGACAATATCAAATTTTGTATTATTTGGACGTCCTGCCATTGGAACATCAACCGCATGAGAAACTCCATTTACGTTGTGATACGATTTATAATCTTTTTCTTTAGGATTAAATATCTGATCAGGAGCAATTGATATATTAGTACCTAATTTTTTACCCAGGTTTGGCAAATAATCATGTGCAAAATAAGTCACTGCTTTAGTTTCTTTCGGACGTGCAGCAGTATTTTTAATGCTTTCATAAACATTACTGTTATAATTTTGAATTGATTTATTGGCACGTTGATATAAAAGGCTTTGAAACTCTTTTTGATCAGGCTGCCTTTTGTGTTGCTTTTCAAAATATGCAATGTCATTGGATAACCCTTTATAAAACCCTGCCTTTGCTTTGTTTTGCTCAAGAACAGTTGAAGAAACACCATCTTTGGAATAACCCAACCACTTGCCAATTCTTTCTTCGGCAACCTTGAGCTCATCATCTCCGTATTTTCGGCCAAGCCTTCTTTCCTCTTCTTGCACTATGCTTTGCATTTGAGATGCAACAACCTCAGAACTAGGCTTTGAGAATCCAGGCTTGTGAAGACCGCCAAAAGTATCAACCACACTAGCAACGGCCTCATCATCAGGAGTTACTGACGTATATCCATGTAACTTATATCCGTCTTGTGCGTCTTTTAATTCTTTATACTTGGCATTTGTTAAAGACCCTCTGTATTGACTTAAATCAATTTTTGCAAATTCCCCTTTGTTGCCAAGCTGAATATCTGTTAAATGGACAAGTACATCATCGTCCGTGTCCGGCTTGCCATCCCTTGCTGCATAGCTTCTTGCAGCGATCTTGTCTTTACCGTCCATCCATGAAGGAATATTATTTATATCAGGATTTTTTTCAAAATTATTCCAAAACTTATCCAGGTTATCACTATATGCTTGGTTCTTTAATTCTCTTTGGCGGCCGTAAAGATAACTCAATTTAGATTCAGTTGCATCCCTCAAATCTAGATCCTTGATTGCATGAGCTTGTGCGAAAGCATCTTGCTCTCCAACCCCTGAGTGAAATAAACTATCAGCAGTCATTCTTGATTTAACATCGGCATCATTCTCTTTAATGTTTTTCATTATCGTGCCTTGCACTTCCGGAGAGATCTGATTTTTGTATTGCTCATAATACCCTTGTGCCATCAGGTTGTGATCCGCAAGCATTCCACTAATATTAGCAACGTGCATTTTAGAAAGTGCTGCATCTTCGACAAGTTTAATTGCTTCAGGCGTTTTATCAGGGTTATTGGCCGCAATAACCCCTCTAATGTTGCCGATATATTTATCAACAACTAAAGGATTGTTTCTGTTAGCGAAAGCCAGTTGACTATTGACCTCAATGCCGTTCGCCATAACATCTTTTTGATAAGTGATAGCTTGAGCGTTTGCATGGCTGTAAACATCTTCCAAGTAACCTATTTTAGACTTGCCACCATAGGCTTTGAATTTTGCCTGAGCCATTTTGTTAGGCATTGCATCTGCAATATCACTGACTTGTTTATCCCAGGCCTCAGATAATGATTGCTCTTGACCCAATGCAGCTTTACCTTGCTTTGTAAAGTATCCGTTTTCATTGTTGTGTAAAATATCTAATTGAAATTGATTGAGCTTGTTAGTTGCCTCCGTTGCCAAGATTGTTGCTTGATTCTCTTCGTGCTCCTCCATTGATTTAGAAACACTCATAAAACCTCTGCCCATATCATCAGCACTAGAAACACCAAAAGCCGACGGCAATGCTTTTACATCTTGTCCTTCTTTTGGTATAAACTTTGGATCAACACTTGCTCCGTTGACTACTGGTATTGTAATTGGCATATTATTTTATCCTTTGTAAATATTTTGCGTGATAACTTGATAAGCATGTGGCAACATGGTTTTATATATTTGTTACCGATTGGAATATGAATATGTTTAGAAAAATGGTTAATTCAAGTAACTTAAAGTCAGTAGGCTATGAAAATAGCACCCTTGAAATTGAATTCAATAGTGGTGGAATTTATCAGTATTTGAATGTCCCAGGAACAATTTATTCAAGCTTAATGTCTGCCCCTTCAAAAGGTAGATATCTTGAGGAGTATATAAAACCTAATTACCAATCTAGAAAAATTAATTAGTCGATAACGGCGATAATTTTTACAGGTCCGGTTTCTTTTGACAAGAATTTTTTTGTAAACTCACACCCTTTAGGCTCATTATCTTTATCGGGGTTATCAATCTTTATTTCGTATGGTTGATATGGGTTTACACACACACTGGCGACCCCTTCACGCAACTCTAATTCTGCAACCAATTCACAAGTATTATAATCCTTTAATGCTTTCATTTTATTTCTCCTTTGCGAATATTTTGTGCGAGTACGAACTTAACTAAAGTTCATGTTTATCCCTTTTACCCTTGAAAAATTGAAGAAATATGTTAATCTGAGAAAAAGGATATGTGAATGAATAAAAATCTCAATGAACTAACCGAAAAAGAAAAAGACTTTTTCGATTTGAAATTTGGCAATAACGACGGTAGGCCAAAAAGCATTTCTGAAGTTGCACAAATGCTTAACATGACTATTGACGAAGCAAAATCTTATTATAAAAATAATATGTCTAAATATATTGCTACTTTGCCCAAAAGTGAATCTGCTCTAAAAGAAGAACGAGAAAAAAACAAGAAAATATTAACTAAAATATTAGTATATTCAACTATTTTTATTTTCTTCTCACTTCCAGTAATACCAAATGGATTAATTTTATTTAAAATTATCTTTGAACTCATAATACAAATAGTTTTTGCAGTATGTACTTATCACACTTGCAAACATCTATTTAAAATAAAGGATAATCATATAATCGCAATTATAATACTTGCCGTTTTGGTAGTAATGAAAATAGTAGGATATCCACCAATGGCAGATGCCCAAACATTAGAAGGTGGAATAAGAAAGATCGAAACGGCTCAACAAGCAAAAGAATATGTTTTTAAATATACGCCCCTTAAAATGGTTGACCCTACACCGTATAAAGCTTATGCCAGCCAAGCACCTGAAGGTTATAGGGCAGATTATAGTGATGGAGGCTATTCAGTAGCCACAGGGAACAAAATGCTTTCCTATAATCATAATAATAAACTTACATATATCGCCGTTTCCGATAAAAACATTTTGGATTTTCCAAGAAAATTACAACGCTATGAATATCCAAGTGGTAAATTAATCGAAATTACTTATGGCACATCAATGGGCAATGGTTATATATTCAGACCTGATGGCTCCTTGCTAGGGATATGGGAGAATGGCGTTTATCGTGAAGGTGAAAAATTAATAAATGTTGCAAAGATATCTCAGTTTTAATTAACTTAAATGACCTGAATTGCTCGCAGCCGCACCCTTGCCAGTACTAGTTCCACCGTAATTAGACCACTTACCCGATACTTGGCCAACCCCTGCCAATGTTCCACCGATTGCACTCCAAACCCCTGCACCTCTTTTGTTGGTTGAAGATAGAGAATACATATCAGATTGAGAAGAATAGTTATCCGCTTGCTGCAAGTAATTTCTTGCTTCTTTTTGAGCGTTTTGAGATGTTGTTAAAACATCCATATCACCATAGAACTTGGTGCTTTCAGTTAGATCAAGACCGCTTCCTTCATCTGCAACAATTCCGCTTGCAGCCATTGCCGCACGTTGTGAGGCAACTTTCTGAGCAGTATCCAACTTGATCAAGTTTGCTTTTTCGTTTCCTGCAGTGATAACGTCGTTTGCGTTTTGTCTAGCAATAGCAGCGTTATTTGCATATATTTGAGATTGATAAGCATCAGAAGCGGCATCGGCCTGAGAAGTTTGGTATTTTCCCACACCCTCGCCAATAGCACCAATTCCACCAATTACCGCACTTGCAACTGCCATTTCAGGAGTACACATTATTTACCACCCTTTTCTTGTGCCGGGAGTGCACATTGCAAATCCCCTTTATAAAAAAACAGGAAATCAGTTCTGTTTGGATCCTCAAGAAACAAAAACCCAAGACTTTTGAGCCATTTGATAGCTCTTTTGTCGGCCTTGAGAACATAGTTGCAAATCAATTTATATTTATCAACTTGCTCCTGGACGTACTCTTTTGCCCCAACAATAAAACTTCTTTGCTCTTTGACTATATCGTCAGTCGTTAACATCCAAATAACACCGATGGAACCCTCTTCAAGAACTCCGTAAACCAAAACAGGTTTACCATCATTAGTGTAACCGACACGCAGATCAGCATCCTTGAACTGTTCAATCAATGTTTCTTTCCAGTTTTCACCACGATTCAACTTAATTGCATCAACATCTGAAGCTCTCAAGTTATCAAAAACATATATGTAATCATCATTCTTTTCTTTACTAAGCATTTCCAACCGTCATTTCCACGCCTACTGTCAACACCCCAAGCGGTATAGGCTTGCTTTGCTGAAGATGTACAGTAGCATTTTTTGTACAAACTGATCCAACCGGTATGTCTAAATCACCGCTGAATAAAACATCCGGCTTCAAAAACACATCCCAATTCTTTTCATTAACTTTTTGAGCAACACCATTGCCATTTATCAAATTAAAATCAGCACGAGAATCATCAACTTTTACGCTAACCCTGCTAATAATCTTTTTAAGACCGATAGAACTATCACCCTCAATAGGCAATGTTTCAAAATCGAACGTATAAGGAAGTCCGACAACTATATTTTTAGCCGTGTTATTCGCTCCGGCATTAACTCCGAGGCTTATTTTTCCACCGCTTACAATAAGATTTTCGTATACAACACTGTCTGCAAGCACGTTTACGGCCTTACCCTCAAGATGGCTTAATCCACCTATCTCTTGAACAGGCGTTTCAAACGTCTTGGCAAGCCCACAATCGACGAAAAAGCCATCTTTGGTACTCTGTATTATACGAGGCTTCATTCGTTCAATAAAACGCTTCGTGGTTCCATTGATTTCTCGCTTGACTACAAAGTACGGAATATCTTCTGTTCCTTCTCTGATTGTAGCGATACTTTCAAATAAACCGTCAGTTTTATGCCTGTGCCAACCCATAACTTCTTGCTCTTGGTTGTAGGTTAAGCCGGCAACGGTTCCATCATCGAGGACACACCAAACAATTCTGTTAGGTTCTTTTGCATAAGCCCAATCAATAATCTTGCGACCTTTGAATATATGCTTAGCAAATAGAGTTAATTCTTTTCCGTCGTAAGAGTTTGAAAGGTAAGAGTAACCCAAATTTCTAACAACGTTTTGTCCGGAGGTTACAAATAAAACCATATTGCCTGAGACAATAGGTATTATGTTGTCTGCACTACCCCAAGAGCTTTGCAACAAACATTGCGGAGGTGGAGTTGCACTAAAGATCCCATCGGATCCGTTGACTTTCCACTCGCCGCCGGTTGTGAAAGCGATTAAATCATTCATTGAAACAAGATGCCGGATTGCATTTTGTTCACGTTCATCAATTGGGGTTGTGATTGCATCAGTAGCCAATAGAGGGCGACCAATACTAAAATTAGTGTAGAATCCTGTCTGAGAGGATTCAATTGTTCTAGGAAGATTAATTGTGTTTGCAAAGACTCTTCTTTGTTGAAAATAGTTTGTTGTGGCAGGGTAATTGCCAACTGCATCAAACGGATTTTTAAAGATTGGAGCTGTGTTACTCATGTCAGGAGTGATGTTAGGATCCTCAAAAGAGGTTCCAATGGACGTTCCAATGTAGCCAAAAACACCGTTAATACTTTTATAAATCTTGTACTCAGTCGCACCGGTGACCGCAGCCCATGCGATTGTAACCTTTTCACCCACCAACCAACTTGAAGATGTTCCTGCAGTTGCGTTTGGAGCGTTAGATCTCTTGCTCTCTTCATAGGTATCAGCTTTTATTGCAGTTACCAGGTACCCATAAATCTGTGTAGCGGTAGGAAGAGATCCTGAATGAGTTGCGGTTACACTGGTAGGAGCTGCGATTGAAGGCTCAATAACAATATCTGCGACAGTCCAATTTGTTTCAGAATTTCTTGCCAACTCAAAAGGCATATGTCCTTGATGGCAAACTGTCATAGTGTCGGCCGTTTGTGAGTATTGCATCTCAAACAGTTGACTTTGAGTAACAGTATGAGCAGTTTCAACAACAGTTGTGCCGTTGACTATTTGGCCGCCATCTTTGATGTATCTGAAATAACTATCGCCGGCTTCAATGATGTATGTTTGATTAATGTTAAAAGCGAATGGAATTAAACGAACTTTTTTAGAACTATCCTTGACTTCACAAACAAGCTCAAGGCCGCTGCGATTATAAACACCGCCCTCAGCCATCACAATACCGTTAACGCAGGATTTTAAACCAATCCCATACTTATTCACATCAATTCTGCCATACAGTGAAGGAGAAATTTCACCGGCTGTAAAACTATTTTGAGTAACTCTAGCCATTTTATTGTCTCGCTCTCAAGTAATCAGGTTCAACATCAAGATCCTCATAGCCCTCACAAGCATTAGCAGTGATTGCTTTGTTAATAACAGAGGTATAAAGTTGAAAGAGTTTATCCCTTTTAACCGTTTGACCTGTGAGATCTTCAGCGGCCAGAGATGCCAAATAAATACTAATAGCCATGACAAATTCCGCAGTGAAAAAGCTCTCATTTGACACTATGCGTGTATATTCAAGCATTCCTTTTGGTACGTTTGTAATGATTACTCGTGCATTGTTTGCATCGGTTGAAGGCTTGAAGTTTATTTTCTCTTCAGGCAGCCCTGTCAACATGATTTTTCTTGCACAAATACAGTCGTTTGGATAATCAAACTCATATCTATACAATGGATTCAAACTAACACCTGATTGAGTAGGAGTTAACTCAACACAGGTATTAGCAAAATTCCAATCGAAATCTTTTAGGGTTTGTTCAACGGCAACGTCGTAAAACAAATTTAGGGTTTGCACCCTTGGATCCGTTTGATCGTCGCTTTGAATGTCGCCTTTTAACCCTAAATGAACTAGCGATAAATTGTAAATTTGATCTTTAGAAAAAGCCATTATTCAGCGGTTCCTTCATCTTCTTGAGTAGCATCAATTTTGATTTCTGCATCTTCACCTGGGAAGCCTTCGCCGCCAACAGACTTAGAAGCAATCTTTTTCTTCAAAGAACTAACTTTGTAAGAGTTTAGATTTCCTGTTATCCCTAGATCCTTTGCTTCATCAAGCAAGGCCTGTCTCTGCTCTTCAGGAAGCTCAGAAACTTTGACATCCTCCTTGAGTTCACTTGGAACTTCAGCGACCGCAGCAGTTTTGTTTTCTGCTTCAACAGGTGTTAAATAGTGAGGAAGATTGTCCTCGTCAAATCCTTTTTCGTAAGCGTGGAAGGTTTCTCCCTCTTCAATAAGATGTCTATTGAAAAACGCTCTTTCAGTTGCCGTTACTAACATTTTATTTATCCTTTCCGTATAGCTCTTCAGCTTTACTTTTTTCGGGCTTTAAACTGCCCCCTAACCTGTTCAATGCCTCTTGCCTTTTGATTTTTTCCTTATCAATCAACGCCATTAATTTCTTATCAGCCTTGATCTCTTCAGCTCTGATCAAAGTATCAAGTGCACTTTGCACTGCCCAATCATCGTATTTACCCGAATCAGCAGGAGTGCATCCTTCATTTTTAGCCATGTTGTTCTCCTTGGTTTAGCGGATTTTCGCCAGAGAGTGAAATGGCACGCAGGCTTGCGTGACTTTGTAACTCGTTTAAAGGCGAATAATCCAAGACAGAAAAAGGTAGGGGATTGCTCCCCTACCAAATTCACTACATATCGTCGTAACTTTCAGAAAGTCCGTTAACAATAGCTGCGTTGATTTTACCAGTTGTTGCAGCAGATCCTGCTATAACATAGCTCAATCTCAAGTACCCAAGGTTACCTTTTGGTACAACTCTCAAATCAGGGAATGTAAACCCTTTTTTAAGTGTTGCAACAGGTACCGCTTGGCTTGTTGCAATTGCTACTGGAGATGTAAACGCTTCATCAACAGAAGTTTGGATTATTACCTGTAATGATGTACAAGTAGCGAAATCCGCTCCTACTCTTATTGATAAGTCTAAATCATTCCCGAACGATAACTCTCTTTTTCCTGTATAGAGAACATTCGTGGAGACTGCTGAAGCCGTTACAGCTTGCTGATCTGAAAAGATCAATGTTCCGTCCATAATCATCTTATGTTTTCCTTTCGTGTTTTTTTAATGTATTACTGTGTTTTACGTGTTAAGCCCAACCGCAGCTATTAAGCTACGGTGCCTTCTGTGTTTAGGATTTGTTCACATTCCTTGATTGGCACTTTGCCTAAGAACATAACAACCTCTTCACCTTGGAATTGTCCGATTGACAAGTGAACATTTGCTTGAGATTTAGCGATTTTATGCAATGCAAGCAATACATCAGAGTTAGCATAAATAACTGTTCTACCAGTTTTAGAATACTTTCTGATTTTGTAGTATGCAGCGAGCATGAAGTCGTCAATCTTGACAGTGCCGGCAAGCAATGCAGTCGTGTCGATGTTTGCAACACGAGCAGTAGAACGCCAATCAGCCAAAGCCAAACCAGTATCCCACTTGAAGTGCTCTTGGTAAACTTTTCTTTTACCGCCGTTAGCATCAGTTTCAGTGATTACGCCATCATCTTCACGCTTGATACCTGCAGCCGTGTTCTCAGGGAACAATAAAGAAGTGTGTAAATCACCCCAAGTAACGAACCATACTGAAGAGTTAATGGAACCTGAGCCACCTGCATCAACAATGTTTGAACCAATGTTGCTTTTAAGTGCACTTTTCTTTCCATAACGAACAGCCAAGCCGTCAAACTTAGCGTTATCATCAGAAGTGTTACCGTAGAAGAACGTAGTTTGCATTTGGTCATTCATCGCTTCGATGAACGCAGCAGCTTCATTCAATCTTAGTTGTTGAGGATCTTTTGATTTCTCTACAAGATCTTTATCAACGACTGAGTAAGCTTCAAGCATCCCTGTACCGTCTTTTACTTGTGCATTTTCTGATTTAGAAGGGGGCACAAAACCGTAGAACTTTCTGAATACCGCAGTCGGTAATCCAGTTCTGATGGTGTGTAAGTGAGATGTACCATCGTTACACTCAATTACGTTTGCATCACCTAGTAATTCGTTTGTCTGATGAAGTAATTCTATAACATGCGATACGATGTTACCTTTTCCGTCACGTTGCTTGATCTCATCAGCAAGAGTCATGTACGTTTTTCCTAATGTTGCCATAATGTATTTCCCTTTCGTTGTTTAATTGTTTCTACCTACCTAGTTGCTTACTTGACCTTTTTGTCAGGTGTTGTGTCGCCATACATAGCGGCCGCCGTTGTTTTTTGCTTTTCAGATGAATGATTATTCGCATCTAGAATGTGATCTTCTTTCATCAGATTGCCTTGCTCCATGAACATTTTTACGAACTTGGGATGATTGTTTAATCCGGATTGAGCGAATAGCTCTTGCATCTCTGCATCCATCATTTTTGAAGCTGCCAAATTAGCCGTAATCAAACAGTCATTTAACTTTGCCCCACCAATCTCTTTGTCCTCCCTCAGCGATTGAACGTACGTTGCTACTTTGGCTTCCAGTGCCTGAGCTTGAGCATCGAGAACTTTCTTGACTGTCTGCTCAGTATGCTTAGCGGCTAGAGCCATTATTTTGCTCGCACCCTCTTGCGACATATTGTATTCACTTGCGATTCCATCAAATTCAGTTGCAGCCGATTCGTCTAAATTCATACCTTCAGGCAAAACGCCTGTGTAATCGTACTTGTCAGGCTTGCCAAACAGTTTTGCCTTCTCTTCATCCTGCTCTTCTTGGCCATCTTCAGGCTTATCAGGCTTCTCCTGTTTTTCTATTTTGTCAGCAGGATTCTCTTCTTGCTGATTGTTTGCATCATCTTCAGGCTTTTCTTCTTGATTGCCTTGATCTGCTTGGTTTTCAGAACTTTGATTCTCTTTGTCGTTCTCTTGATTCCCTTGCTCCTGGTTGTCCTGCTCTTGATCTTCAGAACTTTGTCCTTCTTGAGCTTCTTGCTCTTGGTTTTCTTGATTGTCCGTGTTGTATAAATCACTCATTGTCAATTCCCTTTCTTAATATTTCCGTGTACACATCAAACGCATTTTCAAATAGCATTGTTTTTATCTCTAGTCCAAAGTCAGCACGGATGCTTCTAACAACATCCTTGCTATCACCGCAATAAACAGGCTCATCTACTCCGGAGATGGCCAATAGGTGTGAGAATAGCTTTTGCCCATCTTTAGTTTTGGCAACATTGTTTATAACAAGCTCCAAATCATCTTCTTTGATCTGTTGATACATTTATTTCTCCAATTAAAAAGCGGCCGTTAGTTTAAGTTCCAAAGAACTGGCGGTATTCTCGTTTAACTTTCAGCTCTTATGAAAGCACCACTAAACTTTATTAAATCCCTATTCTTTTATCCAAATTTGCACCGAAGGCATCAACCCCACCCATGTTGTTAACAATTTCAGAACCTTGTTGAAGGTTTTGCATTACCTGTTCTTGTTGCTTTTGTTTAGCAGCGGCAGCCTTTTGTGCTGCGACAATCTCATTAGGAACAATCTGATCAGGCTCGATGTTTGCATACTCCGCATAATCATCAATGATTTCAGGCACGTTCAATTTCATAACCGCAGATGGATCAACCGTTGCACCTAAGTTGGAAACGAAGGTAACAAATCTTTCTATGCCGCCAATCCTGCCTGCTTTTTGAGCTTGTGCAAGAGTTGAAACAAATTCAATCTTAAACTCAGAGCCTTGAATCTCTTCAGGAGGCTCAGGAAGGATCTCAAGTTCTATTGAAGTTAAGAACAACCACTCCATAATTTGTTTTAATGCCGTTATAATCTGTTCAAGCAAAGGAGAAAGAAGCACCATTTTTTCTTGTTGACGTTCTTGTATCTCGGTTGCGGAACGAGGTTGCGTATAATTTGAGTTAACCAACATTGCAAATAAATCATTGTAGAAGATCTGCCCGATAGTTGCCTTCAAGGCCTCAATATCGTTGCTAAGCTGCAAGACTTGAGGATTGACTTCATGTATCGCTGATAAACCGTTTGTAGCGGTATCAGGGATAGGTACGAAGGTATTAGGATTGTTTGATACTTGCTTGTTCTTTAGAGTTGCAGAGCCCTTCAGAGCAGGATCAACCATTTTATCAACCGCTTTTGCCTTCTTAATTATCATTGCCATAAGTTGTTTTACGTTAGGCAATGCAATTATTCCAGGGCATTTAGAAGGATAAACATCTTCACCGTTTACATCAGCTTCAAACACTACATAAGGGAAAGCATCAAATCCGCTTTCACGCAAGAACATTTCATCCTCACCGCAGCGTTCAAAATAAACTGATATGAATTTCTTTTTCTTTGCGAACTTGCCAACACCATCTGCATCACGGTTTTTCTCGACTGCATGAACTATCTCAATAAGAGTTTCACCGTTCTCTTCAGCTGCCGTTCTAACTCTTTCGCTACAATTCTCTTCACCAAACTCTTCAACTAAGTTCTGAGCGGTTTCAGTATAGACACGGTATAAGGTATCAACCTTGCCCGTGAAATCTTTTGCAATTCTATATGATCCAATCGGAAGAACCTTTGTACGCATAACAGTGCTAAAATCTTTTTCAAGACACATTGCAGAGATACCGAAGATACCAAGCTGCTCATATACCCTAGGAAAGTTTTGATAGATGTTAGACGATGAAAAGATATCTCTAAACAAATCACCGGTAACCGCACACCAACTTTTTACAGAATAGCTAGGCTTTTGGAAATTACCAACAGATGTTTTAAACCATTTCTGAGCAGGACTTGTTGCACCCGACATCATCCCTGAAGAGAAGTTTCTAACGGCCATAGCAGGACTGCTATCCTTAATCTTTGAAGAGAACTTAGGCTTCTTGTTTACATCCTGGACTAAGAACTTTGATGTTCTAGGCTCGAAGTATTCAGCCAACTCACGCCATACAGGCACGATGTTGTTGTACGCCTTATCTAATTCTGCTAACTTTTTAACGAAATGACTTTTTTGCATCTATAAACCTAACAAATCTTTCTTTTGAGTTGTAGCTAAACCTGAACCCAACACCCCTTGAGATGTTGTTTTGATAGTTCCCAACGCACTTGCAGCAGCAGCCTTACTTCTTGCATCGTTATTTGCAGTTACAGAAGTTGTATCAGCCGTTTGAGCTGCCTGAGTTTGTTGAACCGTCGTGGCAGTAGAAGAACTATTGTTACCGCCGTTAGATTTACCCATGTTGTATGCGGTAACTCCTATTGCAGTAGCACCAAGCCCGATTGCTCCGGCACCGATTGCAGCAGCCGTTCCTGCCGTGATAATACCGGCAACCCCTGTTGCAGCAGCAGCAGTACCAACAGAGGCACCTGCAAATCCTGCAATGGTTGTACCGATTGCGATTGAAATTGGATCACACATAATTCTTTTCCTTAATCTTCGTAAAATGGATCGTAATCAGGAAGTGTAATAACCCCTGAGCTACGCCCTGTGTCGTTAAAGTCAGCAAATTGAGTACCGTGAAAAGCCATCATAATAGTATCTCCGTTATCAGGCGAGGAGTAACCCTTAGATCGCATCTCGTTCTTGCCGACAATTCTTTTCTGTTTGTTGTTCTGGAATAAATACTTGATAGTCAAAAGGCTTTCTTTTGTCTCTTCGTATTTTAAATCCAGGTAACCCTTTATAATAGCGTTTTTAAGCCTGTAATAATCAATAGCTCTGTTATTGAAGTATTCAGAATTACCGCCCATACCGCCACGATATTCAATGATGTTGAACTTGCTCTCTCTGAGCGTATCAACTGCCCCTGCACCAAGCCCATCACCATCAATGACAATCATATTAACTGCCCATTCATTGGAGAGCTCAAGCGTTCTGCCTGAAGTGTATGTGATTGGTTGCTTGCTCCAGCTTGTGGAATAGATCTCTTTCCATTGTTGAGACCCAAAATATTCAATAACCTTATAAACTGATTGGTCTTTCCCCATCCGTGCAACGTCTAATGCTGCAATTCTAAATCCTGTACCAGTTTTAGCGAAGATCTTAGGCTCAAAATCTTGTTGAGAGAATAAGAAATCATCTGATTCAGTATGCTCAAAACTGTTCATGATGTATTGGTAATAGTGTTCAGGTGCTTCAATCTCCATTGCTTTCAAGTCAGCGATGAAATCATCAGGCAGATTGTGAGCGTTTGCAAAAGAGTTTGCAGTGCATGCAAGGTAATTCTCTTTGCGATATTCAAATTCACCTGCCTTTGCGTTGATAGTTCTGCATGTAGCACCGTTAATAAATCTCTTGTAACACCAGTTATGACCGTTAGCGTTAGCAATAATCATTCCCCACCGAGAAGCACCTTGCCGTCTCAATCTGTCTCTCAAGAAGTCGAATATATCATCTGATTCATACTCTTCAGCCTGTTCAACCCCGAAGAAAGAAAGGTTAATGTTTTTCAGTACGTTGATATCAGTCATATCACCGTGCCTAAACATTATCTTTGCACCGTTCTTGAACTCGTATTCCTTGTTAGATTGGTTAATCTTAACCCCGAAATAACGCTCAAAATCCTTGATGGTACTGTCTCTCAAGTCGGTATATTCTTTTCTTATTATCAAGCCCAGGGATCCTGGGTTCTCTTGGCAAAAGTTCCAAGCCTTGAATAAGAATGAAAATGTCTTACCTGTACCGACCGCAGAAATTATTGCAGAATATCTTTCCTCAGCGAAAATAAATGAATCCTGATACTTATTCAGTTTTACATCCCATACCGCCATTAAGTCGGCCTCACGATGTTGATGGTTGTCTGTTCTTTTTGCTGATCGTTATCTTCTTTGAAGGCTCCGCCGATTCTACCCTTGAGTTCAATAATCTTTGAAGCTGCTGAAAGGTTAGGTTCTTTATACTTTCCTTGCTCTTCAAGTGCGATTTCTAACAAATTATTCAATTCATTGAAACAATCTCTAGCTGAATAATTGATTTCATCCTTCATAACCTCTGCCTGATTAGCTTCGTAGTATTTTACCCATGGGGTAACCTTGGGGTTATTTAAGAGTTTTGAAGCTTCTTTCCAAACAGTGTTACCCTTCATCTTGCTTGCATTAAAGGCATAACGGTACGCTTCGCTTGCATTCTTTCCATTGTCAGGATGGAAGTAACGCAAGAGAAAGTTTTGTTGTCCTTTTGTAAGGTTGGGCAGATTGCTTTCCATTGTATTCACCGTTCATATTAATTAGAGAGGAGTGGAGAGCTTACAAGAAGCTCTCCGAGGAAATCTCAAAGAAGAGATTAGTGTTTATTAAATCTTTGTGTCTTTATTAAGGTTGTGTTGCCCCACCAGTCGCAAGAGCGTTGTTTTGTTGTGGTAATTACACCGTCTTTATTCATCCAACCCGTATTCTTGCCATATACAAACCCGTTAAGCTTGCCTGTTGGTACAGCATAATCAATTCTATTGCGTTCTTTTTCGCATCTTTCTTGTGTTTTAAAAGCTTTTTCTTCCCATTGTTCATCTTCAAACTTTACACCGTCTGATTTTCTAGTTTCAACAAGAAGAACAACGTGCTTTTCACAATTAGGACAAATCCCAATAACCAAATATCTATTTGTAAAACTTTTATTATCAATCAAAGGCCATAAATCTACAGGACTAAAAGGAGCAGATTGCTTTTTCTTTTTACCTTTACCTGTTGTACAATTACAAGAAAACTTAAACAACTTCCCCTTCTCCTATCCCTCAAACTCCTGTGTACCTACAGTACACCCTGCAATTTAGCGTCCGTTAAATCTTGTAGGTCATACATCCCTGCCTCTCATTTCTGAGAGAAACCCGAACAAGCTGCTCGAACAAATTACAAGAATAAACATAAATGAATTTTATAATTCTGTCTTATTAAGTAATTAAGTAGTACTTTTTAAATTAGGAGCAAAACCCCAATTTTACTGGTAAAAATTCATGTTTACATTTCTTAATTTTTACCGCACGCCAAAATACCACCCCGAGAGTGGCGTTATAATTGTATTTATAGGCAATTTGAACGACTTTAGCATTTTTTCAGAAATCTCCCGAAGCTCACCACCTAAAAGAAATTTTAAAACTTTTTTCTTTTCTCCTCATTATAAAATATACATATTGTATATTTTACTCTTCTCTTCTTTACTCTTCTCTTCTCTTCTCTTCTCTTCTCTTCTAGCATAAACCTTGCATTTGCAGAGAAGTATGCAGAAGATTATGCAGTGCATAAATGTCTGCATAAATATATTTTATGCAATCAAATATGGCTGCATTTCAACTGCATCAATATTTTATAATGGTTTTAACATCCTTCAAAAAATTCAACAAAGGATATATTGAAAGCCTTTATTATTTTGTTTAAATTGTCGATGCCTACGCTATAGCGGCCACACTCAACGGCACTTATATAAGAAACGTGCAGTTTGGAAAGGCCGGCAAGATCTTCTTGCGTTAGCCCTTTTTCTTTCCGTAACTCCGTAATCCGTATGCCGACTTTCTTTGTAATTCTACTCATAGAGCTATTTTACGCAAGAAAACTTAATATTCCAGTGCGAATACATATAGTTAAGGCTCAAAAGGCTCATGTATTGAGTATTTTGAGCTTTGCAATTTAATTTTATTCAGAAATAGCCGAAGATACATGTGTATCAGTCTAACAGGAGCAATTATATGACAAAGAATGACATCAAAATCGCAGCAATGATCCTTAGAGCCGTTACTCTTGTATATCCGAACGAGGTACAAATTGTAGTAGATTGGATGGAACACCTAACCCACCTAAAACTTGCTTGATTTTTTCCTCTATCATTTTTTCTGTATCTGGACTTGTCGGTATATTGTTGCCGTCAAGAAACATTTGTGCATCATTGTTATTATTTTCATCAAGCAGCCAATTCAAGTTAACTCTCAATATCGCTTGGAGTATTTGAAGGCAAGGCACGGTGATTTCTTGCTTATCGGTTTCATAATTCCAGTATGTTTTTTCCGAGACATTTAAAATTTCAGCAAACTTTTTCTGATTTTTTTTCTTTATTTTTCGTATCTTTTTCAACTTTAGCCCAATAGACATAGTATTTTTGCTCCTTTTGTAAATTTTATGTAAACTTTTACGGATTATGTATTGCGTTTTCGGTAAACTTTTACGATAATGTAATTAATTAGTAATTAAGTTATTTATGTATGGAGGTATTGGAATAGTGGAAATGAAGAAATGTGAGATTTTTGAATTTAAGTCAAATGTGACTTTTCCTTTAACTCAGAACGTTATTACCGAGCTGGATAAAATCGCTTCTGATGAAAGTGTTGCATCCAACAAAAGAGTATCACGAGCTGAGATTGGAAGACGTGCCATTGACGAGTATATTGTCAGAGAAAAAAATAAGGGTGATGTTAATAATTAATTAACGCCCCCCTTTATTTAATTCATAGTTACAAAGTAGTATAAAACGGAAAATAACGCAATAGCCATGCGGGTAATATAGCGTTAATTTTAATGCAAAATCATACAAAAGGAGTAGGAAATGTCAATACAATTAGAACGAAGTGCAAAAAAAAGTATGCGAGCAATGGCAGATTTAAACGAAGATGTGAACATCAGAAAAATGACTGATTACTACATCGTCGTTGACCAGTGCAAATGCGAACTATCCCCCATCACAAAGGCAATAATTGAAATTGAAAACAAAAAAGCAGCAGGCCAATTTGATGAATTGAATCAACCAATAAAAATGGCCTTTGAAGCGGATCCGCAAATTGCTCAGCTTCAGAAAGAAATTGAAAAACTTGTTAAAGAACAAACAGCAGCATAACTTGATAGAAGGAATTTAAACATAAATGGAAGTAATAAAACCATATTTACAACACGACCTGGGGGCAAGAAACACAATGGAGTTGCTAACTTTGAGAGCAGACTTAGGGCACAAAGGCAAAGCTATTTTTTGGGATGTTGTTGAGTTTATGCACGAAAATAAACTCCCGACAAACCACGTCTCCATCCTTGCCAAGCATTTAGAAGTTGAACTAGAATTTCTTCAAAAAGTTTTAGATAGAAAGGATTTATTTTACATTGAAAATAATGAATATATAAGCAACCGAGTTTTAAGAAATCTTTTTAAAGTGGAAAATAATAAGGCAAACAAGAAAAAAGCTGCAGATGCAAGATGGGAAAAAGATCGACGAGAAAAAGCAGAGCAAAACCCCACAGGTGGAGAATCACCCGACACAGAAGTAATTCAAGGCGATGATGAAATAATAACCGCTATTCTCGACTATTACAGCACGACCCTTGATATAAAATACAACGCAAGCATGGATGTTCGTGAGCAGATTGCCCAAATATGCAACAAAAATAATGAAATTGTATTTAAAAATAAATTTCTTGAAAATTGGCAGCTTATTTTTGATAACGCCAAAAAAGGATGGAAACTTAAAGACGGCAAGAAAAAACCGACATTGAAAACCATCCTCAAAGAGTGGAACGCATTTTTAAATAACGATTATTATCTTGATGAAACTTATCTCTCCCCTGCGGAAGAGGAAATAGCAGAACAGTTACAGCAAGCAGACACTTGCTTATCAGCTTATAACGAGTACAAACACCGCACTCAGCCAGTAAAACTTGAAGCACAAAGCATCTACAGAGAAATTTTATTGCAAGAAGATGAACAGGCAGCAATCAAGGCGGCGGTTATGTTCTGTAGGAAGCAGGCCTGAGATGTATAAACGATACAGAAAAGTTAAATCAGACGGCACGCCACGATGCGGAACAATCACAAGCGAGCCACAAATAAATAGATTCAAGACCGAAAACGAAAACACGGTTTTTGAATTAACTGGCAAAGTAACCGGAAGAACAATTACCTGTGTAGCCTGGGGCGTTCACTTGGTAGAAAAAGACGAAACGGTAACAGTTTGGGGCTACGAAACAAAAAACGAAAAAGGAAACACCGTTTTTATCGTCAACAGATTAATGAGAAATTACGAGTTAAAGGACTAAAGATATGGCAGAATCTAATCCGCTTGGAGATATTACAAAAAATTACCTCTCGATGAAATTAGACTATGTATCGGATGAACAGCTATATCAGCTATTTGACGAGGTAATAAAAGAAATGAATAAAAGGAAGGAATGGCAGCATGAACTTGGAATTGATACTAAAAAATAAATGGGAATTTGAAAAAAGAGAGCACGACGGTGGCATTCAATATTTATTCTCTTTCCCTAACGGATATGGTGCAAGTGTTATAAAACATTCATTCAGTTTCGGGAACAAAAACGATAAATGGGAATTGGCGGTGTTGAAAAACTCTTCACTTTGTTATAGCACGCCCATTACTGATGATGTTATCGGACACTTGGCCGATAAAGAAGTAGAAAAATTATTGATAAGAATAAAAAAATTCAATTGCCAAAATTTTTAAGCAAATTAATTGCCCGACTAAAATGCTTTTTCGGGCATCACGATTTTTCTTATGATCCGTACGAAGGCACATACACCTGTTGGCAATGCGGCACAATCAAAAAGGCGTAATCACAAAACAAAGAAAGGGGAACCCATGGAACTAAAATCTTGGCTAGAATCAATTATCTTATCAATATTGCTAATTTTTTCAATTGTTGCAATTGCACTATTGGTTGAAGTTACAAAGGGATTGGTTATCTTAATCATTCTAGCCGTGTGGCTTATGGCGATTGCCATAAAGAAAAGTATTACAAAAATCAAAGGAGAAACAAAAAATGATTAAAAGAAGAGCGGAAGTATCCCCGGCAGTATTTGCCGCAAGCATTGTGATCGGAGCGGTGATAATCCTATGTGCCAATCCTGTTTACTTTGTTCAATCAGGACAAAAGGCAGTTATTAAACGCTTTGGAGTAGTAGAGCAAAAAGTCATAGATGAAGGTATGCATGTAAAAACACCTTTCGTTGATCAAGTTTTAACCGTCAGCATCACACCTCAAAACGTAGCAAGTGAAGTGAACACCTACACAAAAGACAACCAACCTATTGATGTTTGCTACAACGTACTTTATGTAAAGCCAAAAGATGATATCGCAAATACTGTAATCAGATATCAGTCCAAACCTTATGAATCTTTTGCTTCAACAAAAATTAACGATGCCTTCAAAGCGGTTGCCGGAGAATATACGGCTACGGAATTTGTAACCAAAAGAGAAACAATTCGTAGAGAAGCCCTTGCAAAAGCTAAATTAGCGGTTGTTAACGACACGGACGGTAAGGCAGTAATTGACATTTTAGATATTCCAATTACGAACATCACCTTCGATGCTGAATACGAAAAAGCAATCAAGGCCAAACAGGTTGCACAGCAAGATGCTCAAAAAGCTGAATACAAACTTCAACAGGCAAAAGTTGATGCTCAATCTGCTATCGCAAAAGCTGAGGGTGAAGCTAAAGCACTAACCGTGAAAGCAGTGGCAATTTCTAAAAGTCCTCAAATTGTGAGACTTAAAGAAATCGAAAAATGGGATGGCCATTTTCCTTTAAATGCAAAAACCATCATGGACGGAGCAAATGCCTCTGCCTTAGTAGATACATCATCATCAAATCTATTAAAAAAATAAGCATTTACCGTGAGGGTAATTTACCGAAATTCACCCTCATCATTAAGGGCTTACAAAGAAAAGGAGATAAAAATGTTTAGTATGTTCGGACAACAAAAAGGCTATGACGGCGAATTAACATATCGTAAAAAAATACAAATTGAAGAGGAGATCCAGGACTTGCAGGGCAGCAAAAGTTATATTTTAGGCAGCAAAAATATTGAATTAAAGCTCTATGATTTGCTTGAAAATTCCTCCGGCGATTGCCTGAAATACATCTTGAGCCTAATTTACGAAAATCAAAATTTGTATAACAAATATGCAGCTCTGATTTTTGAAGTAGCTTATCAAAAACAAAAGGATAAAAAATACGAAAAGCTCAAAAAGCACAAGACAAGCAGAAATGCAAAAGAAATTACCGAGAAGAAAGGTGGGGAATATGTTCCGGCATCATCTTTGTACGAAACAATGATGAGACAAACCTTTGGTGGACGACTAAGATAACAAGGATCACAAGATCGGGAGAAATAAATGTATCAAGACAGATTGACATCAGAAATACAAAATATCGTGCGAAAGATCAAACGCAACAAGGCACTGAAAATATCGACGGCCAAACTTGAAAAAGATCTAGAGCGAAAAATGGCTCAAGCTGCAGCCAAGGGAATAAGCATTAAAGGATAAATAGGTGGAAAGATTACCAAGACAAATCACTTGCATATACTGGGCTGAAGGCTACACTGGAAGGACTGAAGAACAAAGAAAGGCTCACGAGCAAATGATTGATGAACAATTTGAAAAGGAACTTAAAAATGAAAACAATTAACAACTTAAACGGAAAGGAGAATATTCTTGAAATTATTTGCTCAATTCATGAATTTAAAAGTAAAAGCGATGCAAAAAGGATGATACAGCAAGGTGGAGTTCAACTACTAAATAAAAATGATGAATGGGAAAAAATAACAAATCCACAGGAAGTAATAAATTACTGGAAAAACAACAGATGGTTTGAAGATGATGAAATACATGGACAAATATTAAAAATAGGCAAAAAACGAGATATATATTTATTGACACATCCAACAATCAGACAAATAACAAACAACTTTGATTTTTCAGATGAACTTGATGAAAGTTTTTATAAATTTAATGACACAGAATTTGATGAAAAATTTTGCATCAATAAAACCCAAGAATTTTGCAATAGTATAGAAAACTGCAAAATATGTTATGAAAAATGGTTGGAGGAGACAAAAAATGTTTCAAGATAGATTAATTTCAGAAATACATAACATTTTGCGAAAAATCGAACGCAACAAATCAATGAAAATCTCAACGGCAGACCTTGAAAAAAGACTTAAGCAAAAAATAACAAAAGCAGAAGCCAAAGGAATCAAGATTAAAGGATAAATCGGTGGAAAGAATACCCAAAATAATTATCAATCTATACCGGAACGAAGAATTTTATGCATCGAAACAGAAAGGAAACGCAACTTGCATGACGAATCAAAAAACTTTGAAACTTTTGAAACAAAACGAGAATTTAACAAAAAATTCTCCAGTAAAATCTTCATCTGTTCAAATTGCGGAACAATGACACCAAATGAATTTTATTGCACAGAGTGCGGACAACAGGCCAACGGATTATTCAAAGACACAAATGACACTTACAAATACATCATAAAGGAAGAATCAGAAGAACTGATTGAAATATTTAAACCAATAGAATTACAACAACAGGAAGGATGAAAAAATGGAAAAATTGACACTAACACAGGTTTTAACAGAATTAAAAATGTTAGACAAAAGGATCGAAAAGAAAATCGGAGAAGGTAAATTTTGCGAGATTCTTGTCGGAGAACAATTACTAAACAAACGCAACAAACAAGAAGTAACCAATGAAATTAAAGGTAATTTGCAGTCTATAAAAGATTTAATTGATAGACGATTAAAATTAAAATCAGCCCTTAATCAAGCAAACGCAACAACAGAGGTAAAAATAGCAGATCAAACGTTTACCATTGCAGGAGCTATCGACTTAAAAACATCAATTCAACACTCAGAAATGCTTCTGAATAAATTGAAATCTGAAAAACGCAATGCAGACATCGCCGTTGCACAACAAAATGAAAAAGTAAATATGCAGCTTAGCCAAATGAAAAATGAAGAGAGTAACAAAACTTCAAATGAGTTTATGGAAAGCTACATTAAGCAGTTTGGAGCCTCTTTATTTGATGCTTTAAAAATTGATACAGAAATCACAACGCTAGAAGATTATATTGATAAATTTACCGGCGAAGTTGATTTTAAATTATCTGAAATAAACGCACTTACAACGATTGAACTTTAAAAATAAATAATAGTCTCGGCTATCTGAAAACTATAAATTTATCACCTACGCTGTTAGGTTAAACAGCCTCTGATTGTGGGTCAGAAAATGCTTGGAAAGCACTGTTTTGTTAAAGCAGTCGTGGATTCAAAATCCACAAAAAAAGAAACGCTTAAAGCTAAACGATTAAACTCTAAAGTTGAAATGATAAAGATTAAAACAATTAAAGATTTTCAGTTAAAGACTAAATTTTATAAAATCCTAGGCCATGGTTGATGATTTGATAAATCAGATAGTAACCCACTAGGCAGGATAGTCGAGATTTTATTTTTATAATTAACCAGGTTAAACAAAAAGGAGAACCCGATGAAATACACAAAACGACAAGAAACAATGATTGATGCAGGAATGACACTCTGCGTTGAATGCCAAACAGGTTACAACGGAAACCAATCATGCGGCAGCAACGGAATGCAAAAACAACCGCTCAACTCTCCGATGGGTTGTTTCTCCGGCAAAAAGATAAATGATTTTAAAGGTGAAAACTGTCACAGATAAGAATGAGGTAAAAAATATGCAAAAAGCATTAAGTGTAAATGAAATAAATCAACTGGCAAGCAGCAATGATGGACTAATCCAACAAAATAGAGGCCTGTACTCAGATTCACTTGTGAGACTGAAAGCTCTTCAACTTTCAATCATAGACGTTTCGGTCGCCCTATCAGGCAAAGAGCCCTCAGATGCGGAATTGCAAAAGGAAGTTGATGATTACATAAAACAGGCAAGAGAAGCCCTGGAGAAGGAAAGCAATGCCAAAAGTTAATGCAATAATTGCAGATATTGATGAATGCCTCTGCGAGACAAATTTTATTTTTGATGAAGCTGCTCACAAGCAATTGTGGGGAAATGATCTGTGGGATTATTTTCATCAAAATGTACATCGCTGCATACCAAATCCATGGTGTGTGGATCTGATAAAAAAGTATTCTCAATCTCACTTTATCATCTTCATCACAGCAAGAAGCGAAGAAATCAGGGAGATCACTGAAGAGTTTTTGAGAACCAATTTAGGTTTTAAGTCGTTCACGCTTGCAATGAGACCGCTGAACGACACAAGACCATCCGCAGAGGTCAAGGAAATGCTCCTGAAGGAACTGCAAGCAGATCTTGATCTAAACATCCTCTTTGCGATCGACGACGAAGAGGACAATTGCAGAATGTTCAAAAACTCAGGAATCACCGCATTGAAAGTATTTAAAGGATAAATAATGCTACAACTCAAAACAATTTCAGAAAAAGAAACAAATAACGAGCCCGGAGATTACAATTTTATTCATACATCTTCAGGCAAGAACGATGAATGCTACACGCAAAGATACGCAGTGGAGCCACTTCTTGAATTTTTAGAACCATTCAAAAATAAGATTATTTGGTGCCCTTTTGATACTGAAGAGAGTGAATTTGTAAAAGTGCTTCAGGAGAATAATTTTAAAGTGGTTTTCTCTCACATCGACAACGGCCAGGACTTCTACAATTATGAGCCTGAAGAATGGGATCTGATTCTGAGCAACCCACCTTTCACCGGCAAAAAAGAAATCTTTGCACGAGCGTTGAGCTTTAACAAACCCTTTGCATTGATTATGACCGTGGCCTGGCTTAATGACAGAGCCCCGATGAAACTTTTTGCAGAAAAGGATCTTCAATTGTTGATGTTTGATGAACGCATGACCTTCAAAAATCAAACCCACGGCAAACAAATAAACTTCTCAAGTGCGTACTATTGTTGGAATTTTCTACCAAAACAAATCATTGTGAGAAATTTCAAAAGCCAACCAAAATTATTTTAAAGAAAGGAACAAAATGAACATGATTAATTTTAGCAGCGTACCCGACGGATACGTCACCGGATTACCAAGAGATGGAAATGCAGACCAAAAAGTTGCACATTTATACAAAGGCGACTTTTCAAACCCTGGAAAACCAATGTGTGCCAAGGGTTGGAATAGAGACGATGGAACCGCTTATTCAATCTTTAGAAATAACGTTGGCGACAAAGGAATATGCAAAGTTTGCATGAGAAGAGCCTTAAAAGGACTAGACGGCGTGAGTGGTAAAAAAGTTCTATATTTACACTTAAAAGAAGAGTGGTACAGAAAAATAGAATCGGGCGAAAAAACTATTGAATACAGAGAAGTTAAGCCCTATTGGATAAAAAGATTTAAAAAGAATAAATATGATCTTGTAGAATTTGAGCGAGGTTATGGAACTTACGACTTACTTTTATTTAAAATTTTAAAAATCAAAAAAGTAAAAACCCCTGAAGCCGTAAGTGGAATAATCAAAACCCCTGAAGCCTTTGCAATTGAACTTGGAGCGAGATTGTAATGAACGAAAAACCAATCCCTTTGAGGGTAAGTATAAACGCTGCCCTTTGGGAAGAAAAAATGAATAAGATGCGTAAATTAATTGCAGAATCTCTAAATATCGGCGAGCTAAGGATTAACAGCAAGCCCAGAACTGCAACCGAAATACAGTCGGGGTGCACACAAAGATACAGCCCACACACGGCCACGAGGGCTGCCGATATATACGCACCAAGGCTGATAACCCACCTTAAAATATTATTTGGCGAAAAGCTATTAAAACACATCAAGGGCAAGGCTCGCCGTAAAATCAGACGAAAATTAAGAAAATTAAGAAAGCAGGTTTAAAATGGTCTGTGAATTTGCTCTTAAAAAAGACGGCAAGATCTGTTGCATGTGTGCAAACCTGGGCAGAGGACTTATAAACGGAAAACCTACAAACACAAGCAGCAGCTCATGTGAAGAAAATAAAAATTGTTACTACAAACTTTGGAAGAAAGCAGATAAAAATGGAAAATAAAGATACAATTATTTTAGACCTATGCGGAGGGACCGGCTCCTGGAGCAAACCATATAAAGATGCAGGATATGACGTAAGGGTTATCACTTTGCCCGATTATAGTGTTAATGACATCAGATGGGAAGATGATCACGTAGTTTTTCTGAGAAATACAAAAGGCAAGCATATGAATGTTTTTTACAAAGATGTTTACGGAATATTAGCGGCTCCACCCTGCACTATGTTTTCACTTGCTAGAACGACGGCCAAAACTCCGAGAGACTTTGTACAAGGTATGCGTATAGTAAAAGGCTGCCTGAAGATAATTTGGGAATGTAGGATTTCAGGAAATTTAAAGTTTTGGGCAATGGAAAATCCTGTTGGCTATTTAAGACAGTTTTTAGGGAAACCTCAATTGACCTTCAACCCTTGCGATTACGGAGATTACCATACAAAGAAAACTGATTTATGGGGGTATTATAATGAGCCGAAAAAATCACCTGTCATTATTCCCGACGAGATCAGACAGAAATTATCAGTAAATAACCGTGAATTACCCGAGCTGCCCGAGGGTTACATCGCCCCTGGCGGCAACAGACAGGCTGCACGAAGAGCAATGACACCACAAGGCTTTGCAAAAGCATTTTACAAAGCAAATAAATAAGAAAGCAGGCAAAAAATGTTAAACAAAATAAAAAAAGTTATAGTTGAAAAACTCTCAGGCTGCAAATATTGCATATCCAAAGACATTATTGCAGCACAGAAAACAACGATCTTCAATTTGAACCTTCAGCTTGAAGATTCAAGAAAACTTGCCCATCCTGAATATGTCGAGCTGCAAACGCTCAGAAAATTTAAAGCAGCTTTTGATATACGCCCAAATTGTCGAACTGCAACAGAAATAACCCAAACACAAACTATTTACACTCTTGAAAAACAAGTTGAAAGATTGGAGCAGGATTTAAGAATTGCAAAATCTAATCGGATGAATATTTTTGAGCTTATTGATAAAAAATCTTATGAAAAGCTCCTCTCTGAAAAACATATCTTGCTTGAAGGGTTAAACAAGATAATAAACTTATTTAAAGAGAATTACCCTGCGTATGATTGCTGCATAAAAAAAGATAGCGTACATTATTTCCAGTGCGAGAAAGACAACACATGCAGATACAACAAAGAAGCCTGTTTTTATTACCTTGCTAAACAGACGAAAGAAATGGTTGGCCAACAATGACTGAAGAAAATTGCAATCAATGCCCACACATAGTTTATTGCCCCGACAAGGGCACTGAAACCGAATGCAAACCCAAACTACCACAAGAAAATAAAATCTTTCACTTTGGTAGAGCTTCAGGCAAGAAAATGAGAATGCTTGAGGCTGCAATTAAATTTACAGAAACAAATAAAGACGAGGGCGGCTTCGCCCTAATAACGGTTAATGAACTTAAAAAATTATTCTCCGTGTCCGACATTGAGGCCATTTTGATAAAAAATAGATCCTTTTTGGATAAATGTTCTTGCCCCTGCTTTAATCAAAATGGGAAACTAATATTCAAAAAACAACCCCGGAGCGGCGAATTAATTAATTTTCTAATGGAACAATTTATGAAAGCAGGTAACTGATGAGCTATAACATAAAATATCCCTACTATTGCAAATCTTCTGAAGGTATTTGCGTGATCCTAAATGACAAGGAAGCATTAAGCGTTCAAGGCGGCGGCACTGGCACCCCTGGGGCAAGCGTTGCCCTGGTAAAATATATATCTAGGGCAAAAGTCCTGAAAATTTTTAAATACTCAAAACCAATAACCGAACTTGAGTTCCAAGAGGGAATGCAAAAAAGAATCTCACGCTTCCTGGGGCAAATTTCAGGAGCAAAAATTACTCAGTCAAATATAAACTTACTGCCGAACACGCTGAAAGCAGGTGGCAATGACTAAAAATTACCAATTTGAAATAAAAACAAATAATAAAGACTGCTTCAGGAGCTCAATCATCGAACTTGCCGAAATGTTAAAAGCTGATACAATAGATCTAGAATCATTCGCAACCAATAAAGAGGTATTCAATGAGGCCTAAAAAATCAGTTCCATGCACTTATTGTGGCAATACAATCACTCGCCCCAAGTCGCTGATCGAGCGGACAACCAAACATTTCTGCAACATAGATTGCAGAAACAAGAACTTTGAAAAAGAAAAGAACGAGAAAAAAGACACTTATTAGTGCCTTTTTATCAGTATATATCGCTAAGAATTTTACATTCATTTACTGGTAATTATCTTTTATTAACCTTCTTTGTCGGGGTAACAACCTTCACAACCGGAACTCTTTTTTCTACTACAACCTGTTTTTCAATGATAGTAGGGTTTGCCAGTTTAAAGATCAAAAAGCCCAAACAGATCACAAGCAACATGGAAATGACGGTAATTATCGCCACAAATCCCTTCAGCTGCGTTTCTTTTTCCTTCTTAACGTCTTTTATCTCCTGAAGATACAAGCCTTCTCTCCCGGCTTTATCCTCCAAAAGAAGCTGCTTGCTCTTTACGGAAATTAACTCTTCACTGTACTTCATTATCGATTCATTGTAACCTTCACTTAAGGTAATTATCTTATCAACAATCTCTGTCATATTGACCTGTTTTGTATAGTTATGATAGTTTTCTGAAGGTTCGTTACCTTCATTATATGTTACTGTCTCTTCATATTGAACTTCATTAACTGGTAAATTACCGTACATCTTTTGAAATTCTCTTATCTGTTTATCGTCCGTGATGATTACGGTAATTTCTCGACCGTTTCTCACTTCAACTTCGGTAATTATCTCTTTAGTTTCCTTGTCTTTGTCTCTTTCGATTTTACCGTAAATTGCTTTTGGGCTACACCCAACAAGTACGGCAAATTCGCCGACTTTTAACTTTTTCTTTTCCATCTATTTACCTCCATTTACTCCATATCGTTACCTTCAATTACCTTAAAAATAGGTTATTTAATGTTCTTGACATCAGTATAACATGCTTGATATAATGGGCATGCTTTTATAAACGTTTGTAAAGGCATGTGCACAAAACTAAAAATTGAATAAAAAAAAGACCTCGGAAAAGTCCAAAGTCAATTTAAAATCTCAAATAAATTGTACCATACTAATTTCCGCAGGTCAATACTTGGAATGCAGAAAATTATGAGGAGATTTAAAAATGGTAGCGAACTACGCAGAAAACCCTTCTGAACAGCAAGGTCATGACGTATCATGTCGTAAAATAGGAGATTTAACATCATGTCATGAATCATGTTATGACAATAAACAAACTAATTCATGTCATGATCATGTCATGTTCGATAAAGAAAAAAAAATATCTTTGTCAGATTACAATTATTTAGTTAATCAACTGGAAGCCTGGAAGGTTTTCGCACCAAGAGCGGTTGTAAAAAGATACGGAGCCTTGAATGCTTGGGAAGCTATGAATAGAACAAAAGACTTTCAGCCAAGGATCCCCGGAGCGTATTTTACAAAGGTTATAAGAAGCCTTACAGGGATGAACGGCAAAAGGCAGGAAGTCCAAAAGCGTGAAGAGTGCACCGTGCTTGTGGCAGATGCCTACAGAGATTACAAATCAGCCCAACTTTATTTGTCAAGAATAACGGATGCAGATCTGAATGATCCGCAAGTTGCAATAAACGTTCATCAGCTTAAAGCAAAATGGAACTTTGCATGATTTTAACAAATACAAAATCTCAGACGGCTCAGCAGATTGTTATCTGCACAAAAACCTTTTTCAGGTGCATTGACATCTCCGAAGAAACAAACGGCCTTAAAATGGATTTTAAACGCCTCAGAAAATAAAATTAAATATTTTAATACAAAAACCCTCAATCTCCATGAGAAATTGAGGGTTTTTAACTTATTCAATAACGGTAATTAACCAATATGTAAAATATGCTTGATACGACCAAAACATTTTTTAACAAACGACTGTAAATTATCCTTATAGAACTCTTGGAGCTCATCTAGCCCAATGTCTAAGGCATCCGCCACAAGTTCTTGCGGCAACCAACTTGCCCCAGGTAAAGTTCGAACCAACCCGGCTAAAAATTCACACACATTGTGCTCTCTTTCTTCTCCGGACAATGATTTATCATTGTAGTTTACAATGGCTACATTCGCTAATTGCGTTGCAACCTCTTTAACTTTTGCCACATCTGTCATACTACCTTCTTTCTTTCCTTTAGTGGAATACTTTGTTATGTTTTACTAAGTCATAGTGCGAGTTTATGACCGTACCGTTGCCGAGAAATCTACAAATAGTATTTCTCAAATCAATATGCTGCCAATTGCCGTCAGTGCGTTCAACGCCGCCAAAATGCACTGAATCCATCAACGTAAATAGCTGAGGGATTGAAAAACCTTTCACGACAAAATCAACGGCCAGGCCGCTCAAGTGCCAAGATTTTAAAGGCACCGGCAAAGGTGCTTGTTTTAATTTGGCTCTTTTGGCATTGATCTCTGCATAAATTGCTTTATGATGAGCAAGAGAACGCCAACCGCTTGTGATTGTTATTGGTTGACCGTTAAAAACCTTGTGTTTATAAATGCTTAAAATGTCGGCCACTTTTTTAATATTTTTCAGGATCAAAAGTGTAGGAAATTTGTCCTGGGGCGTAACAAACTCAGCCCAAGCAAAATCACTGTTGATATTGCCGTTGATACCTTCTTTGATTATTTGTTCAGGTGTTTTAATCATTTTTTTACCTCAACTTTCTTTTTGATATATTCAATATCTTTTTCTTTTTGCTGATAACTACGCAAATTTTTACCACCCATAAAAGGTGGTATCTGAGCAGTCATTACTGGTATTACTCGCATCTTAACCTCCCTGGCAGCTTATCATTGCCTCGTAAACAAAATCCCACATCTCGATGTGGCGGCCATCATAAAAATAACTAATCATTTTGCCCTGCTTTCAACTCATCCCTAACATCATCTATCCTGTTATGAGCGGATTTTGAGGATTGTTCTACAACAACCATTCTCTCGATTAGGTTGTTGTGTTTGTTTT